>Ga0180216_1000132_pt1 | contig 92699 bp, 84 predicted proteins | sample eDN3rd37CBELigMG_FD_128879 | JGI IMG/M metagenome (GOLD analysis project Ga0180216, IMG submission 128879) | Enriched Miracle-Growth compost microbial communities from Emeryville, California, USA - eDNA 3rd pass 37_C BE-Lig MG (version 2)... ... | reverse complement strand
CATTTCGCCACGGAAGAGACCCTGATGGATTCGGCGGGCTTCGTGCCGGAGAAGGACTGGCCGGAGCTGAAGTCGCGGCTGCTCGATATCCAGGACAGGCGGCTGCGCCTGATGGACGAGCATGGCATCGAGGTCATGATCCTGTCGCTGAACGCGCCGGCGGTGCAGGCCATCGGGGACCACCGCAAGGCGCATGAGACGGCCCGCAGGGCCAACGACTTCCTGGCAGAGGAAGTGGCCAAGCGGCCGGACCGGTTCCGCGGCTTTGCCGCGCTGGCCATGCAGGAACCGGAACTCGCGGCGGCCGAACTGGAGCGCTGCGTGAAGGACCTGGGTTTCGTCGGCGCGCTGGTCAACGGATTCTCCGAAGACGTGCGGCATTCCAAGCCGCTGTACTACGACATGCCGCAGTACCGGCCGTTCTGGGCAACCGTCCAGACGCTCGACGTCCCGTTCTACCTGCATCCGCGCAATCCGCTGCCACTCGACGCCGGGATCTACGACGGACACGGCTGGCTGCTCGGACCGACGTGGGCATTCGGGCAGGAAACGGCGGTGCATGCCCTGCGGCTGATGGGCTCGGGCCTATTCGACCAGTTTCCGGCGCTGCGCATCATCCTGGGCCACATGGGAGAAGGCCTGCCCTACAGCATGTGGCGCATCGACCACCGCAACGCCTGGCTCAAGGCCAAGCCGAAGTATCCGGCCAAGAGGAAGATCGTCGACTACTTCAACGAGAACTTCTACCTGACCACCTCGGGCAACTTCCGCACGCAGGCGCTGATCGATGCCATCCTCGAGATCGGCGCCGACCGCATTCTGTTCTCCACCGACTGGCCGTTCGAGAACATCGACCATGCGGCCGAATGGTTCGACTCAACCAGCATCAGCGAAGCCGACCGGCTCAAAATAGGCAGCGCCAATGCGGCGCGGCTGTTCAAGCTGGACCGGTAATCGCCCCCCCGGCCGGACATCGTATCCGGCCGGCGATCCCATCCCATAGATGGCCCGAGCCATCAGGAGGAAGACAATGAAGACGATCAATCGATGGTGGATCGTGGTCGGATCCGTGTTCGGCCTGTTGGTCGGCAATGGTCCCATCATGCAATTCACCTTCGGCGTATTTCTGCTGCCGGTCACCAGCGAGTTCGGCTGGTCGCGTTCCACCACATCGCTGGCCCTGGTGATCGGGCTATGCGTGACCGCGCTATGCGTGCCGCTGGCCGGAAGGCTCGCCGACCGCTACGGCGTGCGCGCCGTCACCCTGCCGGCCATCACGCTGTTCGCGCTCTCGATGGTCGCGCTGGCCTTCCTGGCCGATACGCCGGCGAAGTTCATGATCATCTATGCGCTGATGGGCATCGCCGCGGCGGGCCAGACGCCCCTGCCCTACGCCAAGGCCATTGCCGCCTGGTTCGACGACAAGCGCGGGCTGGCGCTGGGCGTGGCCATGTCCGGCGTCGGCCTGGGAGCGGCGCTGGTTCCCCAGTTCGCCCAGGCGCTAGTCGCGCACGTGGGCTGGCGCGGCGCATACGTCGGGCTGGCGGCGCTCACCTTCGTTGTCGGGTTTACCGCAGTCGGCCTGGCGGTGCGCGAACCGCCCCATCGCGCCGCGGCCGACGGCCTGCCGGCGTTGCCCGGACTGACCGGGCGACAGGCGCTGCGCAGCCCCCTGTTCTGGAAACTGGCCATCGCCTTTGCGGGCGTCGCCCTCGCCACGAACGGCGTCATCGCCCACGTGGTTCCGTTGCTGGTCGACCGCGGCATTGCCGCCACGCTCGCCACCTCGGCGCTGGGCTTCGCCGGCCTCGCGCTCATCGGAGGCAGGCTGCTGGCTGGCTTCCTGCTCGACCGCATCTTCGCGCCCTACGTGGCGGCCTTCTTCTTCCTGGTCCCGGTAGCCGGCATCGCCCTGCTGCTCGCCAACCCGTCGCCCGCCTATGCGGCCGTCGCGGTCGTGCTGATAGGGCTGGGCCTGGGCGCGGAAGTGGACCTGATCGCCTTCCTGCTGTCGCGCTACCTGGGCTTGAAGAGCTTCGGCGAGATCTATGGCTATTTGTTCGCCGCCTTCATGGCGGGGTCCGGCGGAGGCCCCTATGTCATGGGGCTCGTGTTCGACGCGACAGGAAGCTATTCGTCGGCATTGACCGGATTGAGCCTGGTCCTGCTGGCTTCCGCGATGCTGGTGCTGCGGCTCGGCGCCTACGCCTACCCTCGCCAGAATGGCGGCGGCAATCGGTCGGAGGTGTTGCAGGCGGCGCATTGACGAGCACGGCGTCACCGCGATGTAACGGGAAGCGGGGAGGATGGCAGCGCTTTGCACCTGCAAGCGCCCCCTCCCACGACATCCCGAGAACAATGAGCCAGCATACCTACCCCGTCGTCCCCCTCGATTTTTCCTTGCGCCGGGCTTTCCTGCTCAAGACCTTCCGCACCGCGGGCGCCGTGAGCCTGGCGGGATTCCTGGCCGCCTGTGGCGGCGACGGCGACGACCCGGCCGATCCCACCGCGCCGGTCGATCCCGATCCGGTCGATCCGAACCCGCCTGTCGAGCCCGAGAAGTTCAACCCCTTCGCGCAGTTTTCCGCCCTGCAGCCCGCGGACGCCAACGGCGTGATGCTTCCCAAGGGCTTCTCCTCGCGCATCGTCGCGCGCAGCGGCCAAGCGCCGGTGAGCGGCAGCAGCTTCCTGTGGCACGCGGCGCCCGACGGAGGCGCCTGTTACCCCACGGACGGAGGCGGCTGGATCTATGTCAGCAACGCGGAGATGACTGCTCCGCTAGGCGGCGTCAGCGCGTTGAAGTTCGACAAGAACGGGAAAATCATCGATGCCTATCCGGTCCTCAAGGGCACTTCCGGAAACTGTGCGGGTGGTCCCACGCCGTGGAATACCTGGCTGTCTTGCGAAGAATTCGAACTTACCCAGCAGATAGCCGGCCTGGTATGGGAATGCGATCCCTACCGGCCCTGGTCCGACGCCACCCCGCCGCGCGCCTGGCCCGCACTCGGCAAATATGCGCACGAAGCGGTGTGCGTGGACCCGGCGAATCGCATGCTGTACCTGACCGAGGACGCAGGCGGTGGGCGTGTCTACCGCTACGTCTGCGACTCGACCGACTGGCCGGCCGGCGCGGAACGCCCCGTCAAGTTCGAGTCGGGCCAGTTGCAAGTGTTGCGCATCGATGCGCTGCCACGCGACGCCAATGCGTCGGACGCGGCCTACGCCGACATTGTCGGCTTTGGCAAACCGCCCGCCTCGGTCACTTGGGAGCCGGTCGCCTTTCCCGACCAGGGGCAGAAGAGCATACGCGATACCTTGCGTGCCGGCGGCATTCTTCCTCCCGGCAATTACTTCCAGAAGGCCGAGGGCATCTGGTTCTTCAATGGCATTGTGTTCTTCGTCACGTCCAGCAACAGCCGCATCTGGGCCTACGACACCGCCAACCGCACGCTCGAAGTCATCTTCGATGGCAAGCAAGGCACGCCGGAAACTCACAGCATCGACGAACCCGACAACATCACGATCACGTCCTTCGGGGAAATGCTGGTCGCCGAGGACGCAGGCAACCTGGAGATCGGCGTGCTGCGCGACAACGGCACCTCGCAGGCGGTAATGCGCCTGGTGGGCCACGACGACAGCGAGATCACCGGTCCTGCGGTGTCTCCCGACGGGACGCGACTCTATTTCAGCTCGCAGCGTGGCACCACGGGCCGGTCGGAAGACGGAGTCACATTCGAGATCCTGTTACCCACCAAACTGGTGCCTTAAACGGCTGCCCCGCGTCGCTACTCGTCGCTCACGAGGAACAACCGCCTATGCTCCTTGATGGCATAGCGGTCGGTCATCCCCGCGATGTAGTCGGCGATGGCCCGCGCCTGATCCACGCTGGCGCGGGCCTGGTATTGCGGGGGCAATAGCCGCGGGTCTTCCAGGAAGGCCGTGAACAAGTCGCGCAGCACGCGCTTGGCCTTGGTGGTCATGCGCAGCACGCGGTAGTGCCAGTAGAGGTTGTCGCGCAGGAACTGCTTGAGCTCCTCGGCCTCGGCCTTCACCCCGGCACTGAAGCCTACCAGCGGCGGCGCGCGGCGGACGTCGTCGATGGAACCGGGCTTGTGCTCGGCGATGCGCGCGGCAGTGGTTTCGGTCAGGTCGATGATGAGCGTGTTGATCATGCGCCGCACCGTTTCGGTAATGGCGCGGCGCTCGGGCAGGTCCGGATAGCGCTGGACGACCTCCGCATAGTGGCGGCCGAAAATGCCCACTTGCCGCATCTGTTCGAGCGTGATCAGCCCGGAGCGCAAGCCGTCGTCGATGTCGTGGTTGTTGTAGGCGATCTCGTCCGACAGGTTGGTCAGCTGGGCCTCGAGGGAAGGCTGGGTACGATTCAGGAAGCGCTCGCCCACGTCGCCGAGCCGGGCGGCCCGCGTCAGCGAGCAGTGCTTGAGGATGCCCTCGCGCGTCTCGAAGCACAGGTTCAGGCCGTTGAAGTCGCCATAGCGTTCTTCCAGCTCATCCACCACGCGTAGGCTCTGGAGGTTGTGCTCGAAGCCGCCGGCCTCCGGCGCGAACTCCCGCATGCAGGCGTTCAGGACATCCTGCCCGGCATGGCCAAACGGGGTGTGGCCCAGGTCGTGCGCCAGCGAGATGGCCTCGACCAGATCTTCGTTCAGTCCCAGGTTACGCGCCACCGAGCGGGCGATCTGCGCGACTTCCAGGCTGTGCGTGAGCCGGGTGCGGAACAGGTCGCCCTCGTGGTTCACGAATACCTGGGTCTTGTATTCCAGGCGCCGGAAGGCGTTGGAATGGATGATGCGATCGCGGTCGCGCTGGAATTCGGTGCGCCCCTGGGGAGGAGGCTCGGGGTGGCGCCGGCCACGGGTGGCGGCCGGGTCGGCGGCGTACGGAGCGAGGACTTGCGGCATGAACGTAAGGGCTCCTCCGGAGGGACGGGATCAGGCGATAACGGCTGGCTGCTCGCCCGCGGTCTTGGCGACGGTCCGGTCCAGCGCCTGCCTGACCAGGACCTCGTCGGCAGGCATGCGGACCGCCTCTCCCAGCCGCGGCAGCAGGATGTAGCGGATCTGGCCGGCCTCGGTCTTCTTGTCGCCTTGCATCAGGTCGAACCAGCGCTCGGTGCCGAGATCGGGCGCATAGACCGGACAGCCTATGGCCAGCACCAGGGCGCGGATGCGCTCGGCCTCGGCCTGGGGCAGCCCGGCGGCGAGCGCCGACAGCTCGGCCGCCTGCACCATGCCGCAGCCCACGGCCTCGCCGTGCAGCCATGCGCCGAACCCCAGCCCGGCCTCGATGGCATGGGCGAAGGTATGCCCGAAGTTCAGGATGGCGCGCAGCCCGGTCTCGCGCTCGTCCTGCGAGACGACGTGCGCCTTGAGTTCGCAGGAGCGGGCGATGGCCACCGCCAGCGCGGCGGGCTCCAGCGCGCGCAGGTCCTGCGCGTGGGCTTCGCACCAGGCGAAGAAATCGGCATCCAGGATGGCGCCGTACTTGATCACCTCGGCCAGGCCGGCGGACACCTCGCGCGCCGGCAGCGTACCCAGCACGTCGGTGTCGATCTCCACGGCGATCGGCTGGTAGAACGCGCCGATCATGTTCTTGCCGATGGGATGGTTGACGGCCGTCTTGCCGCCCACCGACGAATCCACTTGCGACAGCAACGTGGTAGGCACCTGGATAAAGCGGATGCCGCGCATATAGACCGCCGCGGCAAAGCCGGCGATGTCGCCGATCACGCCGCCGCCCAGCGCCACGATCACGGCCTTGCGGTCGCAATGCCGGGCGAGCATGGCGTCGAAAATCAGGTTCAGGGTCTGCCAATCCTTGTATTGCTCGCCGTCGGGCAGCTCGATGCGCAACACCGGCCGGCCGGTGGCCGCGAGCGCCTGTTCGGCGCGTTCCGCGTACAGGGCGGCGACGGTGGGATTGGTGACCAGCACCAGGGTGGTGGCGTCGGCCGGAACGGCGTCGGCCAGGCGATCGAGGCGTCCGGGAGCGATCCGTATCGGATAGCTCCCGCCCGGCGTCTCGACACGGACTTCTTTCATAGACACTCCAGCGGCGGCAATTCTGCGGGCGGCTGCACCCGCTTGTTGCACGTTGCGAGCAGGGGCAGGATGCGGCTGACCAGCTTCGGCACGGACACCTTGCCCGTATCGATGACCAGATCGGCGATTTCTTCGTACAAGGGCTCGCGCTGGCCGAGCAGCTCCGTGATGCGGCCCAGGGGATCGGCGGTCTGCAACAGCGGCCGGTTGCGGTCGTAGCGGGTGCGCTGGTAGAGCTCCTCGGCCCGGGCGCGCAGGTAGACCACGGTGCCGCGCTCTTTCAGCATGCGGCGATTGCGCTCGGCCAGCACCGCCCCCCCGCCGGTGGCGAGGACCACCCCGGAAATGCGGCTGCATTCGTCCAGCGCGGCGGTTTCCCGGCGGCGGAAGCCGTCCTCGCCTTCCAGTTCGAAAATGACGGGGACGCGCACCCCGCAGCGCTCTTCAAGCACCAGGTCCACGTCCAGGAACTGGCGCGACAGCGCCCGCGCCAGCCCGCGGCCGATGGTGGTTTTGCCCGCCCCCATCATTCCGACCAGGAACACGGGCGGCACGAACGGCGAGCCGGCCGGCCCTGCGGCGGCGGCCGCGCATGAATCGTAAGAGACCTGGTCCACTAGCTGGTGAGGCCGAAGCCACGAGAAGATCGATATAAAGACGCATTATCCCGCAAGAGCGGCGCAAGCGGGAAATCGGCCGGCAGGCCGGGCACACCAACTGTTACAGGAACGCCCGCCCCACGGGCCGGTCTATAAGCCGATCCGTTCCTATGTTCCTATAATGGGTCTCGTCCTCGCACGAGAAGCAGCTTCCTCATGTCCCGTATTCTCCTCAAGGTCGCCGGCATCTTCGCCGGTCTGGCCGTTTGTGGCGCCCTGCTGGTGGGCCTAGCCCTGGCCTTGGCCTACCCGAACCTGCCCGACCTGGACGCCCTGACCGACTACCACCCCAAGATGCCCCTGCGCGTCTACACCGCGGACAATTCCCTGATCGGCGAGTTCGGCGAAGAACGGCGCAACGTGGTCCGTATCCGTGAGGTGCCGGATGTACTGAAATCGGCGATCTTGTCGGCGGAAGACGACCGTTTCTACCAACATGGCGGCATAGACTGGTCCGGCGTCATGCGCGCGGCCCTGACCAACCTGGTCAATTTCTCCAAGAGCCAAGGCGCCAGCACGATCACCATGCAGGTGGCGCGCAATTTCTACCTGTCCTCCGAAAAGACCTGGACCCGCAAGCTGTACGAGATCCTGCTCACCTTCAAGATCGAAGCCAGCCTGACCAAGGACCAGATCCTCGAGCTCTACATCAACCAGATCTACCTCGGCCAGCGCGCCTACGGCTTCGCGTCGGCGGCGCGCATCTACTACGGCAAGCCGCTGTCGGAAATCACCGCCGCCGAGGCCGCGATGCTGGCCGGCATCCCGAAGGCGCCCTCGCGCTACAACCCGGTGGTCAATCCCACCCGCGCCAAGCTGCGCCAGCAGTACGTGCTGCAGCGCATGCTCAGCCTGGGCTACCTGACCGAGCCCGAATACCACGCGGCGCTCGACGAGAAGCTCAAGATCCGGCAATTGGGCGGGGAATTCGGCGTGCGCGCGGAATACGTGGCTGAGCTGGCCCGCCAGCTGGTCTACGATATCTACAAGGAAGAGACCTACACCCGCGGCCTGAACGTCTACACGACGGTGGACCGCGACATGCAGGACGCCGCCTACGACGCGCTGCGCGACGGCGTGCTCGACTACGAGCGCCGGCACGGCTACCGGGGCCCCGAAGGCTTCGTCGACCTGCCGAACGGCATCGACAACGATCCCGAGAAACTGAACGACGCCGTCGACGACGCGCTCGACGACTACCCCGACAGCGACACGCTGCTGGCGGCCGTGGTGCTGTCGGCCGACGCCAAGACGGTCCGCGTGGCCCGCAGTTCCGGCGAGATCATCGACATCACGGGCAAGGGCCTCAAGTTCGTCCAGCCGGCGCTCTCGCCCAAGGCCCAGCCTTCCGTGCGGCTGCGACGCGGCGCGATCGTGCGCATCCTGAAAACCGGAAACGATTGGGAAATCCTGCAAACGCCTCAGGTGCAGGCCGCGTTCGTCTCCACCGATCCGCAGAACGGGGCGATCCGCGCCATGGTGGGCGGTTTCGATTTCCACAACGGGAAGTTCAACCGCGTCACCCAGGCCTGGCGCCAGCCCGGCTCCAGCTTCAAGCCGTTCATCTACGCCGCCGCGCTGGAGCGTGGCTTGACCCCCGCCACCATCGTTTCCGACGATCCTTTCGTGCTGGAAGCCTCGGCCACGGGTTCCCAGCGCTGGGAGCCCAAGAACTACGACGGCCGGAACGAAGCTCCGATGAGCATGCGCCAAGGCCTGGCGAAATCGAAGAACATGGTGTCGATCCGCGTCCTGCAAAGCATCGGCCCGCAGTACGCGCAGGACTACATCACCCGCTTCGGCTTCGACGCCGCCCGCCATCCCGCCTACCTGACCATGGCGCTGGGCGCGGGCTCGGTCACGCCGCTGCAAATGGCCGGCGCCTACTCGGTATTCGCCAACGGCGGATACCGCGTCACCCCCTACCTGATCGAGAAGGTCACCGACAGCACCGGGCGGGTCCTGATGCAGGCGCGCCCCACCAAGGCAGGCGACGAGTCGCTGCGCGCCATCGACGCACGCACCGCCTATATCGCCGACTCCATGCTGCGCGACGTGGTGCGGGTCGGCACCGCCCGCGCCGCGCTCTCGCTCAAGCGCAAGGACGTCGGCGGCAAGACGGGTACCACCAACAACTCCGTGGACGCCTGGTTCGCAGGCTACACGCCGGGACTGGTGGGCATCGCCTGGCTGGGCTATGACCAGCCCCGCTCGCTGGGCGTGCGGGAAACCGGCGGCGGCGCGGCCATGCCGATCTGGCTGAAGTTCATGCAGCGCGCGCTGAAAGACATCCCCCAGCACGAGCAACCCATGCCGCCCGGCATCATCGTGCAGAACGGCGACTACTACTTCGCCGAATTCCCGCCCGGCCAGGCGGTCGCCAGCGTCGGTCTGCCCCCGCCGCCCGCCGACCCCATGTCACGGCTGATCGACAGCCTGGGCAACCTGATCAACGGCAATGGCAACGGCAGCGGCGGAACGGGCGGCAACACGAGCAACAGCGGCCGGCCGGAAACTTACCTGCCGTAGAGCCCCCCCTAGGCGCTTCGCGCGCCCCGTATGGTGAGCCCCCGGCCGCTCCGCGGCAGCTCCCCGAGGGGGCCTGGGCCCGCCTTGGGGCGGCGCTTTCTTGTGGTGACGCGGTACTGGCGGACGGGCAAAGCCGGGTCCGCCGTGCCCTGGCGTAATATCCCTCAGCGGGCGGGCAAAGGGTCGACGACGATATCCGCCCCCGACTGCTCGGAACAAATCCGCGACAGCGCCTGGGCCAGTTCCTCGCCGCTGCGGGTGTCCAGCCACTTCCCGTCCTTCAGGCGATAATGGAAGCCGCCGCTGCGTGCGGCGACCCACATTTCCTGCATCGGCGCCTGGCTGTTGATCACCACCTGGCTGCCGTCCGCGAAAGCCAGGGTCAGCACGTTGCCGTTGCGCGTGCCCTCGATGTCGATGTCGCGCTGCTCGAACCAGACGTCGGCCTGCTGCTCGATGGAATCCAGAATGGCCTCGGCCAAGGCAAGAAATTCGCTTTCGTTCATAATTTCGACTATGTCCGACATGAAACCACCGCGCTTTCCGCACGCCGCATGCCCAGACCCTTCTTTGGTTGCTGATACCGGCATTGTAGCCAGCGCGGCGCAGCCATCCTTCCGCCGCGCCGGCACGCGCGCGCTCGCCGTCCTGGCTGCGACGGCGGCCCTCGGCATGCTGGCCGCCTGCGGCATCAAAGGGCCGCTCTACCTGCCGAAAATGCCGCCGGCAGCCACCGAACCGGCTGCGCCGCCCGCCCAGCCGGATCCGGCCAAGGCCACCGGCAACGCCAACGACATCTCCCGGCGCAACGAATCCATTTCGCACACTCCCCTGACACAATGACCACCCCCGCTTTCCTGCCCACTCCGGTCGGCAGCCCCCACTTCGCCTATCGCGACGGCACCCTGCATGCCGAAGGCGTATCCGTGGCGCACCTGGCCGAACGGCTCGGCACCCCGCTGTACGTCTACTCGCGCGCCGCCCTGCGCGCGGCCTACGGCGCCTATCGCGACGGCATCGGCGCCCGCGACGTACTGGTGTGCTATGGCATGAAGGCCAACTCAAACCTGGCCGTGCTGCGCGAATTCGCCCGCATGGGCGCCGGCTTCGACATCGTCTCCGCGGGGGAACTGCAACGCGTGCTTGCCGTGGGCGGCGACCCGGGCAAGGTCGTCTTTTCGGGCGTCGGCAAACAGGCCGCCGAAATGCGCCTCGCCCTCGAAGCGGGGGTCAAATGCTTCAACGTCGAATCCGTCCCCGAGCTGCACCGCCTTTCCGAGGTCGCGCATGCGATGGGCAAGCGCGCGCCGGTATCGCTGCGCGTGAACCCCGACGTCGACCCCAAGACCCATCCGTACATCTCGACCGGCCTGAAGGAAAACAAGTTCGGCATCGCCATCGAGGAAGCCCCTGCTGCCTACCGCACCGCGGCGGCGCTGCCCGGCATCGAGGTCGTGGGCGTGGACTGCCACATCGGCTCGCAGATCACGGAAACGGCGCCCTTCCTCGATGCGCTCGACAAGCTGCTGGACCTGCTGGACGAACTGGCCGCGAACGGCATCCAGGTCGAGCACCTCGACCTGGGCGGCGGCCTGGGCATCCGCTATTTCGACGAAACGGCGCTTGCGCCTTCCGACCTGCTCGCGCGGGTGTTCGAGCGGATCGACGCCCGCGGCTACGGTTCGCGGCAGATCGTGCTGGAGCCCGGCCGTTCGCTGGTGGGCAACGCCGGCCTGCTGGTCACTCGCGTGGAGTATCTCAAGCCTACCGAGGCGCGGAACTTCCTGATCGTCGACGCGGCCATGAACGACCTGATACGCCCGACGCTGTACGAGGCTTATCACGGCGTACTGGCGGTCGCGCCGCGCACCGACGCGCCGGCGCGCTACGACGTGGTGGGGCCGGTCTGCGAAAGCGGCGACTGGCTGGCCAAGGACCGCGAGCTGGCCGTGCGTGAAGGCGACTACCTGGCCGTGGAATCGGCCGGCGCCTACGGCATGGTCATGGCGAGCAACTACAACACGCGCCCCCGCGCCGCCGAGGTCATGGTCGACGGCGAGCGCTACCACGTCGTCCGCGCGCGCGAGACAGTCGAGCAATTGCTGGCGCTGGAATCGACACTGGGTTAGCGCGTGCGCTCCACAAGAACATCACACCAACCAGAGACAACACCATGACTCGCACCCCCTCATCCCTGACTCGTCGGAGTCTGCTGGTTGCCGCCTCGGCAGCCGGCGCAGCCGCCATCGCATCGGGAACGGCCCGGGCCCAGGCCCGGAAACCCGTGACCCGCATCATCGTGCCGTTCGCCCCGGGCGGCGGCAATGACGTGTTTGCAAGGCAGCTCGCGCACAGCCTCAATGAAATGTTCAAGAAGGACGTGATCGTCGAGAACAAGCCAGGGGCGGGCGGCAACCTGGGCACGGAACTGGTGGTGCGTGCCGCGGCCGACAGCAACACCTTCCTGCTGGGCCATACCGGCACGGTCTCGATCAACCCGTCGCTGTACAAGAACCTGAATTTCAACGCGTCCACCGACCTGCAACCGGTGGCCATGTTCGCCTCCTCGGCCTTGTTGCTCGTGGTGCCGGCGGCCTCGCCCATCCAGAATGTCGCGCAACTGGTGGACGCCCTGCAGCGCAAGGGGTCCGACTTGAACTATGCATCCAGCGGCGCCGGTACGGGCGGACACCTGACGGGCGAAATGTTTCTGCATGCGCTGGGGGCGCGCGCGGTCCACGCGCCGTACAAGGGAACGGCCCCCGCCCTCGCGGACGTGGCCGGCGGGCAGGTGCATTTCAGCTTCAGCGTGATCCCGGCGGCGATGGCCCTGGTCAAGGCCGGCAAGCTGCGCGCCCTGGCCGTCACCAGCGCGAAGCGCATGAAGCTGCTGCCCGACGTGCCCACCGTTGCGGAATCCGGCGTTCCCGCGCTGGCCAACTTCGAGAGCACGCTCACCTACGGCATCCTGGCCCCCAAGGGCGTTCCGCAGAATGTCGTGTCGCAGCTCGGGGCCGATATCCTGAAAGCGGCCTCCACGCCGGAGTTCCAGTCCAAGCTGGGCATAGAAGGCGCCGAACCCCTGCTGGGCGACGCCGCGGAATACGCGCGCAAGGTCCGGGAGGAAAGCCGCAAGTGGGGCGAGGTGGTCCGTATGTCGGGGGCTTCGGTTTGAGGTAACCCCCCCTACGCGCTTCGCGCGCCCCGTATGGTGTGCCCCCAGCCGCCGCGCGGCAGCCCCGCAAGGGGCCCTGGGCCCGCCTTGGGGCGGCCCGCCGCCGGGCTCAGGGGGGCGGCACTAGCAGACGGCGGAGCCGGATCCGCGGTGCCCTGGGTCTGGAAGAGTTTCCCGGGGTGAAGCGTCGGGTTCTTGCCGGGTCCGGGTCTCGTGGCGGCGCGTGCGGATGTTTCCATACTTTCTTCGTATGCTTAGCATACGAAACGAGTAATTGACGTATGGATAGGGGAGCGCGGACACTGGTCGTTCCTCGATTGCATCTCCTCCGCCATGAAAGCCCTGCGCAAGACCCGTCCCGCTCCCGGCCTGGCGTTACAGGATGTCTCGCCTCCTGCCGCGCCCGGGCCGGGCGAGGTACTGCTGAACGTAGCGTCCACCGGCGTGTGCGGCACCGACCTGCACATCGACGAATGGACTCCCAGCTATCACTTCGCCGCCCCGGCTCTGCCCGTCACCATCGGCCATGAATTCAGCGGCCGGATCGCCGCCCTGGGGCCGGACGTCTCCGGATTGACTGTCGGCCAGTTGGTCGCGGTGCGGCCCTCGGTGGTGTGCGGCCGCTGCAAAGCCTGCCTGAATGACGATCCGGATGCGTGCGTCACACGGCGCGGCATCGGTGTCACGTTGGACGGCGCTTTCGCTTCCGCGGTTCTCGCTCCCGCACGCAACTGCGTCCCCATTCCCGAAGGCGTCGACGCCGAGATCGCGGCGCTGGCCGAACCGCTGACGGTCAGCTACGAGGCCGTGCGCACCGGCGGCGTCCGGCCCGGTGACCGGGTACTGGTGCTGGGCCCGGGCAACATCGGCCAGGGCATCGCGCTGTTTGCCCGCGAAGCGGGCGCCGCGCAGGTGGTGGTCGCGGGCCATGGCGACCACGCCCGCATGGAAGTCCTGCGGCGGATGGGCTTTGCCGATCTCGTGGATTTCGCCGGCACCGACATGGACGCAGGGCTCGCCCCCTTTCTCGCCTCAGGCCGGTTCGACGTAGTGATCGAAGCCACCGGCGCGGCCGCCGTCATCGCGCCTGCCCTGCGCGCCCTGAAGACGCATGGCGTGCTGGTCATCACCGGCATTCATGCCGCGCCGGTTCCCATCGACCTGACCATGCTGGTGCGCCAGCACCAGCAGGTGCGAGGCTCATACCGGGCCGCGGAACGCGCCTGGCCCGAGGTGGTTGCGTTCATGCGCCGTCACCAGGATACGTTGCGGCACATGATCACGCACCGCCTGCCGCTAGAACGGGCCGGGGAAGGCTTCGAACTCGCGCGGCGCAAGCTGGCCACCAAGGTCATGATCCAGCCTGCGTTGGCGGCCTGACGCGCGGCAGCCGCATCCCGCCTGCCCCGCAGGCGCAATAACGACACGAAGGAGACCATCGTGAGCATCGACAAGCGCCGGCGCCTGGCCGGCATGTGCGCAATGGCGCTGGCCCTGGCGGCGGCCGTTACGCCGCTATCGGCCCAGGAAGCCTGGCCCGCCAAGCCGATCCGCATGATCGTCGGCTACCCTCCCGGCTCATCCCCCGACGTGCAGGCTCGCATGCTGGCCGAACCGCTGGCGAAAGCGCTGGGCCAACCGGTCGTCGTGGAGAACAAGCCCGGCGCCAGCGGCAATATCGGCGCCGATCAGCTGGCCAAGGCCAGCGACGGTCATACGATTGCCGTCATCGGCAATGGACCGCTGACCAGTTCCAAGTTCCTGTATGCCAGGCTTCCCTACGATCCGCTCAAGGATTTCGCACCCATTGCCCTGATCGGCACCGCGCCGCTGGTCTGGGTCGTGCCCAAGGCTGCGATGCCGGGCAGCGCCGCCGACTACCTCAAACAGGCTCGCGCCAAGGGCGACCAGCTGGCATACGGTTCCATCGGCGCGGGCTCGGGCAGCCACCTGGGCATGGAACTCATCAAGGACGGCCTGGGCATCAATCCGCTGCACGTGCCATTCGCCGGCGGCCCGCCCATCATCAACGGCATGCTGGGGGGACAGATCGACATGACCCTGCTGCCGGCCTCGACCGTGATGCCGCTGGTGGAGTCGGGGAAGCTGGCGGCCGTGGCGGTAACGTCCTCCCGGCGCAGCGAACTGGCTCCCGGCCTGCCTTCCATGGGCGACCTTGGCGCGCAGGACGTAAACATCGAAGTGTGGAACGCCGTCATGGCGCCCGCCTCGATGCCGGCCGCGCACCAGGCGAGGCTGAACGGCGCGCTCGCGAAAATCCTGAACGCAAGCGAAACCAAGCAGAAGCTGCTGCAACAGGGCTGGAAAGTGGACGACACGTCGCAAGCCGCCCTGGAAAGCCGCATCAGGAGCGACACGGCCCGGTACGGCGACCTGATCGCGAAAAGGCACATCAGGCTCGATTGAGCCCGGCCCCCTGGCTGGCGGCCGCGCGCAGCACGTCCAGCACCCGCCGCGCCCCTGGCGACGGCGACCGGTGGGAATGCAGCACCACCTGGGTCGTGCAGCCGCCCTCCAGGGCGACCAGGCATACGTCGGCCTGCACCGCTGCCGCCATGCCCGCCGGCACCAGCGCAACGCCGAACCCGTGCTCCACCAGCTTGAGCAGGGTGGCCTTGCGGGATACGGCCGCGGCGGCGCGGGGAAAAAACCCGGCCTGCCGGCACAGGTCGACCACGCGGTAGCTCAAGCCGCCGCGATGCGGGTGCGGCAGCGATACGAAGGGCTGGTCGCGCAGCGCACGCATCGGCACGGATTGCTCAAACGCCAGCGGATGCGAAGGCGGCACCGCCAGCAGCAGCGGCTCTTCGTACAGGACCTCCGTGCAGACGTCCGGCCACTGGCGCAGCACCGGCGCGCGCGCCAGGCCGATGTCCGCGCGGCCGTCCTGGATATCCTGCGCCTGCTGTTCCGACGAGGCCGTCGATATCGACACGGTCGCCCCCGAATGCGCAGACACCTGACGATGCAGTGCCCGCAGCAGCGCATCGTCCAGAGGCACCGAGCTCGAGTGCAGCAGCTCCACCGTTCCCTGTACGCCCCGCTCGGCCTGGCGTGCACGGCTGGCCATGTCGCCCAGCTCCGCCAGCATCCGCCGGGCATCGTCGTAGAATGCCCGCCCGGCCGCCGTCATCTCGACCTGCCGCGTGGTGCGCGCGAGCAGCGCCACGCCGACGTCCTCCTCCAGCAGCTTGATCTGGCGGCTCAACGCCGACTGGGCGATATGCAGCCGCGCGGCCGCCTCGCTGAAGCTGCCTGCCTCGACGATCGCCACGTAGTATCCAAGCTGCCTGACCGAGAACATTTATCGCCGATTGAGATGGAACCTGGCTGATTTTAGAATTGGACGGCAACGGCCGGCGTGCCGCAGACTGCGGTGGTCGCTGTTTCGTGGCCTGCCGCCGTGGATACCCTGCTGTCCCTTCTTCCCGTTTCCCTATCCCAGTTCGCGCTGATGTTCGCCGGCGTGGCGCTGGCCTACGTCATTTTCGGCATGGCCGGATTCGGTACCGCGCTGGTGGCCGGTCCGCTGCTGGCGCATTTCGTTCCCGTGGCCACCATCGTGCCGATGCTTGCCCTGCTCGACTTCTCCGCGGCCGCCACCAACGTGGCGCGCGATGCCCGCCACGCGTCGCTGGACGAACTCAAGCGGCTCGTCCCGACGATGATGCTCGGCAGCCTCGCCGGCGCGGCCATGCTGCTGCGCAGCCGCCCGGATGCCCTGCTCCTGATGCTAGGACTCTTCGCCGTCGGCTACGGACTTTATTCCCTCGGCGGCTACAGGCCTGCGCGGGCGCTGCCGCCGCGCGCGGCCTATCCGTTCGGCATCGTCGGGGGGATTTTCTCCGCCCTGTTCGGGAGCGGCGGCTTCATTTACGCCATCTATCTGTCCGGGCGGCTGCAAGACAAGACCGGGATCCGCGTCACGCAGAGCACGCTGATCGGGTTGAGCACCTTCACCCGCGCCGTCCTTTTCCTGCTGGCGGGAGTCTACGCCGACGTCGGTCTGCTGGCCACGGCACTATGGCTGGCGCCGGCCATGCTGCTCGGCACCTGGGTAGGACGCCGCATCACGCTGGCTTTGAGCCGCGACGCCTTTCTCCGGCTGGTATCGCTGGTGGTGCTGGCTTCGGGCGGCGCACTCATCGTGCGGTTCTTTCAGGGCTGAGCCGGCTGCCGCGCGGCGCGCTTGGAAGCGGTTTGCGCGCGGCGAGAAGCGCGGGCAGGTTGCCGCTCCCGGGCTCCGTCCAGGACGGCCATCCTGGCTGCCAGTGCCTCCAGCTCCTGCCGCGCGAGCTCCACCACCTGCTCCGTCCAGGCATCCTGTTCCAGGCGCGAGCCCCGCAACAGGACGAGCCGGCCCCGATGACCCGGCGTGGCCAGGCGCCGGAATACGACGCCAGGAAAAGCCAGCGTCCCGAGCGACGCCGGCACGATGGCCACTCCCAGGTTGCGGGCGACGAGTCCCAGCACGCTGAAGAACTGTCCGGCATGGTGGCGGATATTCGGCTTGAACCCCGCTTCGGCGCAGAGCACCTGGGTCCGGTCGAAGAAATCCACGTCCTGGTAGCGAGAGAAGCCAACAAACACTTCCCGCGCCGCCGCGGCGAGGGGCATGACCCCACTGCCCCCGGCAAGCGCGCTGTCCGCCGGCAGCGCGAGACTGTAGGGATCGTCGATGGCAGCCACGGCCTCGTCGGGCCAGCCATCCTCGCCCGGGCGGCCGAACCCCAGGTCGAGTTCGTCGTTGCGCAAGGCCTGGAGCTGATGGGCCGTAATCATGTCGCTGACCTCGACGTCGGCCTGGAGCCCGGCTTGCGCCAGCCTGTCCAGCAATCCTGGCAGGACGGAATGCACCGCCGAAGGCACCATGCCCAGCCGGAGCGCCGCCCGGCGGCCGCTCTGCCGTTCGCGCGCACGCGCTGCCGCCTGCTCGGTACGGGCCAGGATTGCGCGCGCATCTTCCAGGTAGGATTCGCCGGCAGGCGTCAGTTTGACGCCCCGCGGCTGCCGCAGGAACAGGGTCACGCCCAGTTCCTGTTCGAGTTGCCGGATCTGGGCGGACAGCGGAGGCTGGGCGATGAACAGCTTTTCCGCGGCGCGGCTGACGCTGCCCAGCTCGGCAACGGTGACGAAGTAGCGCAAGTGACGCAGTTCCATGGCGCGCGAAACGAAGAGGGAATGCCTCGATATTAGCTTCGCGCGAACCGGCGGGGCGCCGGCTGTCGGGCGTTTCAGGCCAGGGCGCCGGCGATCTTGCGTTCCTGCTCCTCGCGCACGGCGGCCCCGAACAGTTGCTCGAACCACCCTTCCTTGGCCAGTTTGAGCACCAGGCTGTTGTCCACCACCCTGCGCAGGTCGAGGCTGCGCACCGCGGGCGTCTGTTCGGCCAGCCGCTCGACGGTGGCCTGCAGCGCGGCCTTGGAGATGAGCGGGATGCGATCGAGCACGTTGCGCTTGACGTAGATGTCGTAGACCCGGCTGATGTCCGCCTCGCTTTCGGGAGGATCGAATTCCTTGAACGTCGACACGGCAAAGGCCTTGTCGTCATAGAAGCGCTTGATGGCCTCGGCATGAGCCTTGATCAGGCGCTCGGCCATGCCGCGCTGCTCCGAGAAATAGGCCTGCTTGTGGAGGAAAACCGTGCAGACGTAGATATCCTCGTGGTCGGGCAGCTCGGTCAGGACCTTCAGCCCCTGGGTCTCCAGCTTGAAATACGACGGCGCCGTGAGCAGCGCCGCATCGATCTGGCCGCCAAGCAGCATGGCGGCGCGGGACGCTGCATCGGTGCCGGTGGAAACCCACTGCACGTCATTGGGCGCCAGCCCGTACTTGCGCAGCAGCTCGACCGTATAGAAATACGGCGGATCTCCCAGTCGGCCGATGCTGATGCGCTTGCCCTTGAGCGCCTTGACGCTGTCGAACTCCTTGCGGGCGACCAGCGCGAAGTTCCCCTTGTTGAGCATGCTGTGGGTCATGACCAGGCTCGGATCGCGCACGAGCGCGGGAATGACCTGGTCCAGGCCGGAATTGATGCCCTGCGCTTCGCCGCTGACCAGCATCGCCACCCCCGCGGGATGGACGCCGAATACGAGCTTGGCGTCGATGCCGTACTTCTCGTAGATGCCGGCACGCTTGGCGATCCACATCGGCCAGGTCGCGCCGCTGCGCGTGGGATAGGCCAGCGTCAAGCCGGCCGGCTTGCCGGCGGCCAGCGCGGCGCCTACCGGCGCGGCGAGCACGGTTGCGCCCGCCGCGCCGGCGATGAAGCGACGGCGCCCCGGCAGCCCGATCTCGTTTTGTTTCGTCATGGTCTCGCTCCTCGATGGCGTCGCCGTGCCGCCCTGGCGGACACGGCGCTCGTGCGGTCTACCTGCCTCCCACATGGGCCGGGCGCCAGCGCTGGAAATGGCGCTGGATGCGCTCCGCGCCCCAGGTAATGATCATGCCGGCGCATGCCGTGACGAGGACGCCCACCATCAGCGTATCGGTCGCGAACATCTGCCCGGCATAGGCGATCATGAATCCGATACCCTCGTTGCCGGCCGACAGCTCGGCGATGATGACGCCGATCAACCCGTGGGCGACGCCCTGGCGCACGCCGGTCAGGATGAACGGCACCGAGTAAGGCAGCGCCACGGTCGTGAAGATCTGCCGGTCCGTGGCGCAGAACGCGCGCGCGGCCCGCAGCAGGTCCGGATCGATGTTGCGCACCCCGGCAAGGGTATTGACCATGATGGGCAGCATCGCCGACAGGAACACCACGAAGATCTTGGAGCCACTGCCGATGCCGAACCAGATGATGATGAGCGGATAGAGCGCGATGCGCGGCGTCGCGTACAGCGCATTGATGAGGGGATCGAACATCAGCAGCGCGCGGCGATACCAGCCCAGCAGGATTCCCAGCGGTACGCCGATGACGAAGGCCAGTACCAGCCCGATGAGGTAGTTCTTGCCGCTGTAGAGCGCATTGCCGGCCAGTTGGCCGTTGGCGCACAGCTCCACGAACTTGCGGGCGATGGCCGAGGGACCGCTGAAGAACAGAGGGGATATCCACCCCATTTGCCAGCAGAACTCCCAGATCGCGATCAGTGCGGCCAGGGTGGAAAGGCCGAGAATGGCGGCCTCGTTGCGTTTGTAGAATCCGATCTTGCGCACTGCGGGCCGGTTGACCGGCAGCGGTTGGGCGACGGTTGCCATGCGGTCTCCTGTTTTCACTCGGTCCGGATCACGTTGATGCGCTCGGCCTCTTCCTCGATCAGCTCCCAGATGGCGTCTGACAGCCTCAGGAAGGCGGCATCGCGCTTGAGCGACAGCTCGCGCGGACGCGGAAAGCCCACCTCGAACTCCTGCTTGATGCGGCCGGGGCGGGTCCCCATCACGACGACCCGGTCGGCCAGGTAGACCGCCTCGTCGATCTGGTGCGTAATGAACAGGACCGTCTTGCGCGAGCGTGCCCATATCTTCAGCAGTTCGGACTGCATGAATTCGCGGGTCTGCGCATCGAGCGCGGCAAAGGGCTCACGCCCAGCGTATTCACCACGGTCTGCGACAACTACATCATCGGCCCCGACGGGCCGGGAGACTGCCTGCACAAGACGCCCAAGACCATCATAGAAATCTGACCCGCGCACCGCGCGACGCGCGCGGCCATTTTCGCTGCACTCACTCCCGGCCCTTCTGAACGACGGAGGCATGCCATGCAACGCACCGGATCGACCGTCCACTCCCATTCCCGCGCCTCGCGCCGTCCCGGCCGGCGGGCCACCGCCACCATCCTGGCCGCTGCCGCCGGACTCGCCCTCGCGTCCCCGGCCGTCCAGGCCCAGCGCTACCCAGAGCGGCCGGTACAGGTCATCGTTCCCTATGCTCCAGGAGGAAGCGTGGACGTAATCGCCCGCGCGCTGGCGCAGAAGCTGTCCGAGCAGATGGGCCAGAGCGTGTTCGTGGAAAACCGCGCCGGCGCCGGCGGCACGATAGGCGTCAGCGCGGTGACGCGCTCCAAGCCCGACGGCTATACCTTGCTGCTCACCTCGCTGGGCGCCGTGACGGTGACGGTGCACCTGACCAAGGCCGGCTACGATCCGCTCAAGGACCTCGCACCCATTTCACGCGTGGCCACCAGCGGGCTGGTCATCGCCGTCAAGCACGACTCCCCGCTGCGGTCGGTGCGCGACCTGATCGATGCCGCCAAGGCCAAGCCCGGCAGCATCAGCTACGCCGTCACGGGCGTGGGCAGCCAGACCTTCCTTGCCGGCGAGCTGCTCAAGCGCTCGCTGAACCTGGACATGGTGCCGGTGCAATACAAGGGGGGCGGCCCCGCGGCGGCCGCCGTCGCGGCCGGCGAAGTGCAAGCCGGCATCACCGACTCCGGTCCCATCCAACCCTTGCTCCAGGCGGGGCGGGTACGGGTGCTGGCCGTCACGGGCGGCCAGCGGGCCTCGGCCATGCCCAACGTCCCCACGATGGAGGAAGCGGGCGTTCCCGGTTTCCGGATCGATTCGGCCATCGCCCTGTTCGCACCCGCCGGCACGCCCCAGGACGTCGTGCGCAAGCTCAATGCCGAAGTGGCGACCGCGCTCAAGTCACCGGACCTCGTCGACCGGATCCACGCCGCGTCGCACGATCCGCGGCCCAACAGCCCGCAGGAGATGAAGGAGATGCTCAACTCTGAATTCGAGCGCTGGGGCGGCCTGGTCCGGGAAGCCGGCGTCAAGCCCGAATGACGGCGCGAAGCGACGCATGCCCACCCTCGAACTGACCCTCGCAGCCGGCCCCTACGATCGCATGCAGCCGCTCTACGACGGCTCGGTGGCGATCGACGGGGTCCGCATCGTGCCGCACGTCAGGCAACGGCCGGTCGACATCTTCAGCGGCATGCTCGAGCGCGGTGCGTTCGACATCGCCGAAATGTCGCTGACTCATTGCTATGTCCTCACGGCCGAACAGCGTGCAAACTTCGTCACGCTACCCGTTTTCCCGTCCCGCATGTTCCGCCATGGCTTCATCTTCGTGAACGCCCGGTCCGGCATCCGCACGCCGGCCGACCTCGCCGGCAAGCGCATAGGCGTGCAAGGACACCAGATGACGGCCGCCGTCTGGATACGGGGCCTGCTGCGCGACGGCCATGGCGTCGATCTCGCGGATGCGGAGTGGTACGAGGGCGGCGTGAACGAGTATGGCGTCGCCGGCGGCGACATCATGGAGTTGCGCCCCAGCCGGCCGCTGCGGTGGCAGCGCATTCCCGCCACCACGTGCCTGTCGGACATGCTGGCCGAGGGCGGCATCGACGCGCTCATCGGCGCCTTCATCCCCAAGTCGCACGGACGGCACCCCGACGTGCAGCGGCTGTTTCCCGACTACAAGCGCATGGAGGCCGCCTACCATGCCGCCACCGGCGTGTTTCCAATAATGCATGCGCTGGTGCTCAGGCGTGACCGGCATGAGGCGCATCCGTGGCTTGCCCACGCCCTGGCAAGCGCCTGCGCGCGGGCCAAGGAACAAGCGTGGCAGCGGCTGCGGTTCAGCGGCGCGCTGGCCGCCACGCTGCCGTGGCTGATGGACCACGTCGAGGAAACCGTGGCCGCGCTGGGGCCGGACCCCTGGCCATACGGGGTGGACGAGAACAGGGCGACCCTGGACGCCTTCGCGGCCATGCTGCGGGCCGACGGCTATCTGGACCGCGCCTTGGCGTGCGAGGAAGTCTTCGCGCCGCATTAGGGCCTGTCCACCCCAGGCAGCGCCCTTCGCAGACATAGCCCGCATCGACGAAAAGCCTTAGCATGGAGGCTTCGCAATTAATAATTAAACAGCCGATTATGAAATTGGTCAGCGGCCGCCGGGGTACCCCCGCCGCCAAAACCAGACGCAAGACCGGCCAGAAGGGTCCGGGCCGGCCCGAAGGCACCAGCGTCGTACGGGACGACATTCTCGACGCAGCCGAAGAGCTCTTCGCCAACCTGGGCTATGCGGGCACCACGCTGCGGGAAGTCGCCGATCAGGCCAACGTCACCCAGGCGCTGATCAATTACTACTTCGGCTCGAAGTATGGATTGTTCGAGGCGGTGTTCATGCGCCGCAGCCAGATCATTTCCCAGCAGCGCATCGAGAACCTCGCGCGTCTGCAAGCCAAGCCGGGCAAGCCCAAGGTGCGCGACATCGTCCAGGCCTTCTTGATGCCCACACTGGCTTTCCGCTCCACGCCCGAAGGTCGCTCGTTTCTGCGCCTGCAGGCGCGCCTGCACACCGAGCCGCCGCAGATCTCGTACAAGCTGCGGACCGACGCCTACGGCAGCTCCACCCGCCAGTACGTCGAAGCGGTGCGCAAGGCCTTGCCTAACCTGCCCGAGCTGGACGCGTACTGGCGCGTCACGCTGATGGTGGGTACCTATCTTTATGCTTTCTCCGATACCCACCGGATGGAAGAGATGGCGCCGCCGGGCCTCTACGACCCCGACGACACCGACAGCTTGATCGACCAGGTCACCCGCTTCGTGACGGGCGGCATGCAGGCCCCGTAGCGCGGTCCGTGGCGGAGCGCCCGGCCGCGGCTTTGCCCTTCAGCCTTCCACGCGCCGCGTCAGCGCCGCGTAGTCCATGACCTCGGCATATTTCTGGGCCATGTCGAACAGGCTGGCCTCGTGCGGACCGACGGCACGGTCGCCCACGCAATCGGAAACGACCACGGGCCGGAAACCCCAGCACATCGCATCCACCACGCTGGCGCGCACGCAGCCGCTGGTCACGCAGCCGGCCACCACCAGCGTGCGCACGCCCCGCCGTGTCAACCACGGCGCCAGGTCGGTGGCGAAGAAGGCCGACGGCACATTCTTGCGGACGATCAGTTCGCCCGGCTCGGGCGCGAGCTGCGGCACGATCGCGCTGGCAGGGGCCGCCTCGGTCAGGCTTAGCATCCCGGGCACCTTGGCGGAGAAGATGTTGGCATCGGCGCCGTCGTCGGCATAGACGATGCGTGTGTGGGCCACGGGCCAGCCCCGGTCGCGCGCCATGGCCAGCAGCGGCCGCGTGGCCGCGATGGCCGCGGGAATGTTGCCACCGCCGAAAATGGCCGGATCGGCAAACCCGTTGACGAAATCGACGATGAGCAGGCCGAACGGCGGCTCGGGCGCCAGGTCCGCCCCGAAACCTTGGCGGGCATAGACGGCCGTGTCCTCGTGGCGGTCTGTCGTCATGCGGCCTCCTGAAGGGCCAGGCATTCTTCCAGCAAGCGCCCTTCCCGCACCACCTCGCGGCCGTCCAGGGACACCGTGCAGCGGCGCAGCGGAATGTCCATGTGGCAGGCGGTCGTGCGCGAGCCGCCCACTTCGTTGTTGGGTCCCAGCGAAAACAGGAAGTTGCCGGCGTAGGCGCGCGCGTCCATTCCTATCGTGGCCTCCCTGTCGTACAAGCCCAGCGTGGACCAGCGCGCGCGATCCTGTGCGCCCCAGCCGATGTGCGACATGGCATAGGCTTCAGGATCGTTGAAGGAATCCATGTAGTCGCTGAGCAGCTCGGCGTCCATGCCGCCGGTAATCGACGTGACGTAGCCGTCCTCCACCTCCATCACGATGGGGTCGTTCACGTACGACTTCATCGGCAGCAGGATATCGCCCTTGTCCACCACGATGCGGCCACGAGTGGCGCGCTCGTTAGGCCAGGTCAGCGCGAAGCCGCTCGGCCAATGGTCCCATCGGCCGGGCTCGTCGACGAAGCCGTACTCCTTGACCACCGGGAACTCGCCCAGCGGACACGTCAAGTCGGTCCCGGCAGCCGAACGCACCCGCATTTCCCGGGCCCCTTCGAGCAGCGCGCCGCACGCCAGCACGCGGCGTCGATCGGCCTCGGTGGGAACCATGCGCAGGAGGATCTCGGGGGGCTCGACGGCCAGCAGGATCTTGCCCCCGCCCTGCAGGATGTCGTGCTGCTCGGGGGAAAAAAGCAGCGTCATCAGGTCGACCACGAGATCGCTGGCCTTGAGCGCAGCAATCGCCGCCCGGTTGCCGCTCAGCGGCGTGGTACCGAGGTAGGCCAGGGAATCGCGGCTGAGCGACTTCTCGCCATTGACTGGCGATAGATCGAGCCGGTTCACGCGCGCCCCGAGCAGGCCCGCGGCAGTCATGGCGCAACGCAAAGTCTGCGGATGCGTCACGCCCTCGGTGGTCAACACGGTGACGGTGTCGCCGCGCTTCAGGCGCGACAGGGTCAAGACCTGCGTCCACGCCTGGATCAAGTCGGAATCGCTGACAGCCATTGTCTTTTCCTCGCTAAACGGGAACTTCCAGGAAAGCGCCGAAGCCCTTGAAGAACCCCTCTTCGTCGTCCCAGGGGATCATGTGGCCGGCTTCCGGCACGATGCGTACCTCCAACTGCGGCATCAAGCTCTTGATTTCCTCGATGTCCGCCGGCTCGATGACGCCGCCCTTGCCGGCCACCATCAGCAGCGCGGGTACCTTGATCGCCGGCAGGTCGGCGTGCATGTCGTGCGTACCGAAGGCGTGATAGGCGCACACGATCGCCTCTTCGTCGCAGGTATGCAGCCATTCGGCCCGGAGCCGTAATTGGGCCTCCGTCCAAGTCGGCGAGAAGGCCTTGAGCTTTTCCCACCCATTGCCCTCGCGCATGAGGCGTATGGAGTCGACGTACCAGTCGATCTTGGCGGGATAGGGCCGGCGTCCGGGGCCCGACACGGGCGGGTCCACCATGACGAGGCGCGCCAACCCGTTTGCGTGATGCGCGGCGACGATGGCGCCGATGCGCGCCCCCATGGAATGCCCTACCAGGAAGTAGTCCGCCAGGCCCAGTTCCTGCACGAAGGCTCCCACGTCGGCCGCGCAGGCTTCCAGGCTGTAGTCCATGCCAGGCGCGGTTTCCGAGAGGCCCCGGCCCCTGACGTCGAGCACATAGGTGTCGAAATGGCGTCCCAGCCGCTCGGCCACGAAGGCCCAGGTCACCGCGGGGCTGGTGATGCCGGGCACCAGCACGAGCGGCCGGCCCTTGCCGCCGAATCGCAGGTAATGCTGGCGTATGCCGTTGGCCCGTACGTTGGCGCCATAGAGATAGGTGCTGCTCACCGGTTTCCTCCTCAATAGAAGCCAGACAGCAACGCGCCGGCGCCGGGCACGACAGGCTCGAGGCCGAGCGCCTTGAGCATGGCGTAGGTAGTGGCGACGGCGGCGGTAACGACCGGCTTGCCGGTGCGCGCCTCGACCTCGGCGATGACGGGCAGCGACGGCATCTGCACGCAGGCCGAGAGGACGATGGCGTCCACGCCCGACGTGTCCATCGATGCGACGATGTCCGGCAGCCTGGCGGGATCGTGCCGCCCCACTTCCAGGTTGTCGGGGATCTCCAGGGCTCGCCACTGCGCGACCTCTACGCCCTCGCTTTCGATGTAGCCGATCACCAGCCTGGTCAGCGGCACCATATAGGGCGCCACCAGGGCGATGCGCCGGGCGCCGATGATCCGCAGCGCGTCGACCAGCGCGCCGGCGCTCGTCACCACCGGCGCATCGCCGTCGTTGTCGCGCGTGCGCTGGCGCAGCCGCGCCTCGGATTCCCGGTGATAGCCCGCGCCCATCGCCATGATGGCCACCAGGCAGGCGTACCCCAGCACGTCGACCCGGGCATCGCTGAGCTCCTGGGCGCAGCGGTCCGACTCCCCGTCCATCGCGGCCAGTTCTTCCTTGGTGACGTGCTTCATGCGCATGCGCGCCGAATGGAAGGTGAACCGTTCGGGCCTGACCTGTTCCCGCAGCCGCAGCATGGCCGGTATCTCGGTCTCCATCGTCGTATTTGAACTCGGCACGATCTGGCCGATCCGATAGCTGGTTTTCATGGATGTTCTCTCGCCTCGCTATGCCGCCAGCGCCTGCTGGCCGAAACGCTGCGCGCATGTCGTCGCGTCGTAGATGTAGACCCAGTTGGCCTGGATGCCGACGGCGTTGGGATTGATCAGCTCGCGCCACCGGTACAGCAGGTCGCGCTTGAACTGGGCCCATGGCGACGGCAGGTGGTAGGTCTTGCCGCGCTCGCGGGCTTCCAGTTGCACGCGGCTGGTACGAGGCCGCCGTTCGGCCTCGTAGGCGTTCAGCGCGGCGGCGATATCCCGGCGGTAGTGCTCCAGCGCCGCGCCAAGCACGTAGCCGTCCTCGATGGCCATCGCCGCGCCCTGGGACAGGAACGGCAGCATGGGGTGCGCCGCGTCGCCCAGCAGCGTGACGCGCCCCTTGGACCAGGCCGGCATCGGATCCCGGTCGAACAATCCCCATTTGTAGACGTCTTCGGTCCGGCTGAAGAGTTCGATCACGTCGGGGTGCCATCCCTCGTAGGCCTTCATCAGCTCTTCGCGGCTGCTGCGCACGTTCCAGGATTCCTCCACCCAGTTGCGCGACTCATTGACGGCCACGATGTTGACCGCCGCGCCACCATTGACGTAGTACGTCACCAGGTGGCCGTGCGGACCCATCCAGAACGCGGCGTCCGGGCTGACGAATTTGAGCGGATGACGGTCGACGGGCACGAGGGCTCGCCAGCACATGTGGCCGGTGAACTGCGCCGACTCCGCGCCGAACAAGGCGTCGCGCACCACCGACCGCACGCCGTCGGCGCCGACGATCAGGTCCGCCTCGTATTCGCTGCCGTCGCTGAACGATGCCACCGCGACATTGCCTTCCGTGCGCACGCCGGTGCAATTGACGCCCAGGGTCGCACCCTTGCCGTCCTCCAGGTGCCGCGACAGAATCGCATGCACGTCGGCGCGGTGGACGTGATAGAACTCCGCGCCGTAGATCTGCGGGCAGCTGTTCTTCAGCGGCGTGCGGAACAGCTCCCTGCCCGAGCGCCAATTGCGCCCGACCATGGCCTGCGGCAGAAACCCCACCCGTTTCAGCTCTTCCGCCAGGCCCAGCGCCTTGAGCACCTTGACCGCGTTCGGCGTGACCTGCACGCCCGCGCCGACTTCGCCGAATGCCGGCGCGCGCTCGAACACGTGGTGCTCGATGCCGCGCAGCGTCAAGGCACGCGACAGCGCCACGCCTCCGATCCCGCCACCCACGATGCCTACGCGTAGAGGACGACTCATACAGCTTCTCCTTGCCTTCTCGGGACGGAGCGGCAGATTCCGCTTCCGTCAAATAATTAATCAGTAAATTAATAAATGGACTGGAGGCGGATGGGGCCGCCTCCCAGCCTACCCGCCCAGATACGCCGCCAGCAGTTCCGGATCCTCCAGCAGTCCCGCCGCGTCCCGCTCGGCCACGACCCGGCCGGTCTCGAACACGTATGCGCGGGAAGCCGCGGTCAGCGCGTTGTGCACGTTCTGCTCCACCAGCAGGACGGTCACGCCCTGCCTGTTGATCTCCCGCACCACGTCGAAAACCTCCGCGGCCATCTTGGGGCTCAGGCCCAGGCTGGGTTCGTCCAGGAGCAGCAGCGTGGGCTCCGACATGAGCGCGCGCCCGATCGCCAGCATCTGCTGCTCGCCCCCGCTCAGGGTGCCGGCCAGCTGCTGGTGCCGTTCCTTCAAGCGCGGAAAGCGTTCGTACACCTTGGCGACGCGCTCCTGCACCGTGGCCTGGGAACGGCAAAGGTAGGCGCCGAGCACGAGATTCTCGTATACCGTCATGGCGGGCCAGACATGGCGCTCCTCAGGACAATGCGCGATACCCAGCCCGACGATGCGGTCCGGCGGCATGCCGCCGATGTCGCGCCCGCCGAAGCGGATATTGCCGCGCGTCGGCTTGAGCAGTCCCGAGATGGCGCGCAGCGTCGTGCTCTTGCCCGCGCCGTTCGCGCCGATCAGCGCCACGGTTTCGCCGGGCCGCACGACCAGGCTCACGCCATGCAGCGCGGCGGTCTTGCCGTAGCCTACGTGGATGTCGCTCAGTTCGAGCAGTGGCGCGGAATCGCCAGGGCCGGTTCTCATGCCGCGCGCCCTCCCCCGAGATAGGCGTCGATGACCGCCGGATTGCGTTGCACGTCGGCCGGGGCGCCCTCCGCCAGTTTTTCGCCGAAATGCATGACCACCACCCGGTCGGATACGCTCATCACCAATCCCATGTTGTGTTCGACGATCAGGATGGACTCCACCTGCGTGCCCCGCAGGCGCCCGAGGATGCGGCCCAGCTCCATGGCCTCCTGGCTGTTGAGCCCCGCGGCGGGTTCGTCCAGCATCAGGATGTCGGGCTTGGCGGCCAGCGCCAGGCCCACTTCCAGCAGGCGAAGTTCCCCGCAGGACAGCAGGTAGGCCGGCGCATTCATGCGCTCGCCCAGTCCCATGATGTGGACGATGCGCTCGGCTTCCTCACGGGCCGTCCGCTCAGCCTCGCGCACGGCGCGTCCCGGGAAGAAGGTCCGCAGCAGACTCTGCCTGGCGCTCAGGTAGTGGCCAGCCAGGATGTTCTCGAAGACCGACAGCGACTTCAGGATGTTGGTCTTCTGGAAACTGCGGACGATGCCCTTCCTGGCCATCTGGTAGGGCCTGGCGCCGGTGAGGTTCTCGCCCTTGACGTAGACCTCGCCTGCGGTGGGCGTATAGAAGCCGGTAATGAGGTTGAAACAGGTCGTCTTGCCGGCGCCGTTCGGACCGATCAGCCCGACGATCTCGCCCGCCCTGACCTGGAAGCTGATGTCCTTGACGGCCTTGATGCCGCCGAAGGTCTTGCACAGCCCGCGCACATCCAGTATGGGAACGTGGCCAGGCGCACGCGAAACCGAATGGGAAACGTTCATGTCAGGCTCCCTGGCGCCGCGGCGCGATGTTGGCCGCGACAGATACCGCGGGTGGCGTAGCCGGCTTGCGGATTTCTCTCCTGGCCGTCAGGAACCCCATCAGCCCGCGCGGCAAGAACAGCACGATAGCCATCACCGCCAAGCCGAACAGCGACAGGCGCAGCTCCTTGGCCTCGCGCAGGTACTCCTCCAGGAAGGTCACGAGCAGCGCGCCGATCAGCGGTCCGACCAGCGTGCCCTTGCCGCCGATCAGCACCATGATGATCATGCTCACCATGAAGGCGAACCGGAAGACCTCGGGTCCGACGAAGGAGATGTAGTGCGCATAGAAGCCGCCCGCCATGCCAGCCAGGAAGGCGCCGAGCACGAAAGCCAGCATGGCGTAGCGGAACGGCCGGATGCCGATGGACTGGGCGACGTAGCGGTTCTCGCGCACGGCCACGGCGGCGCGCCCGGCGTTGGAATAAACGAAGCGGAACGCGAGATAGAGCGAAATCGCCAGCACGCCCCACGCCAGGTAGAAATAGAACTGCTTGGTGGCCAGGTTGCCGGCCTCGGCCAGCCACGCCGGCTGCGGCACGCCGGCGATTCCCATGGGGCCGTTGGTGAAGGCGACCCAATTGTCGGCGACCAGGCGCAGCACTTCGGCGAACGACAAGGTCACGATGACGAAGAACGGACCCTGCAGCCGCAGCGTGATGCTGCCGATCAAGAGGCCCATGGCCGCCGCCAGCGCGCCGGCGGCCGGGATGGTCGCCCACATCGGCCAGCCGAGCTTGGTGGACAGCAGGGCCGCGGCGTAGGCGCCGGTGCCCAGGAAGGCGGTGTGGCCGAGCGAGAACTCGCCCACATAGCCCACAACCAAGTTCAGGCTGGTGGCCAGCACGGCATAGAACAGCACCATGATGGCCACGTGCAGCAGGTACTGGTCGTGGACCGCCAGCGGCAGCAGCGCGGCGGCCAGCAGCGCGCCCAGGATGGCATTGCGTTCGAATTGCATGATCAGGCTCTCTCGGCGCGTTTGGAGAACAGGCCGTAGGGCCGGAACACCAGAGTAAGAATGACGATGGCGAAGCCGATGATGTCGACCCACCCCGTGGCCACATAGCCGCCCCACAGCGCCTCGGCAATGCCCAGCACCAGTCCGCCGACCACTGCCCCCGCGAAGCTTCCCATGCCGCCCAGTATCACCACCACGAAGGCTTTCATGCTGACCAGACCTCCCACCGACACCTGCGCCGAGTAGATGGACCCCAGGAGCATCCCCGCCAGCGAGGCAATAATCGTCCCGAGCGCGAACGTGCACGCATAGACGTTGGCGGTCTTGATCCCGGCCAGCTGGGCGGCCATGGGGTCCTGGAACGTGGCCCGCATCGCCCGGCCGAGCCGGGTCTTCTGGATCAGCAGGTACGCCGCCACGATGAGCACGGCGCAGACCGCGACCGCGAACAGCCGGATCTTGGTGACCACGATGGGCCCGAGGAACACCGGCCCGCTCGATACGGGCCCCTCCACCTTGAGCGGCGCGGTACCGACCACCAGCAGCGCGGTATTGGCCAGGAAAATGGACAGGCCTATGGTCAGGAGGATGCCCGGCTCCTCGCCCTGGCCGCGGATGCGTTCGATCAGCACGCGGTCGACGAGCCATCCGAACACGCCCATCACCAGGGCCACCAGGGCGAGGCCGGTCAGGAAATCCAGACCGAGCGCGTTCGTGACCCACCAGCCCATGACGCCCCCGAGCATGTAAAGCTCGCCATGGGCAAAGTTGACGACCCGCATCAAGCCGAGGATGAGCGTGAGTCCCAACGCGGACAGCGCGTAGAACGACCCGATCACCAATCCGTTGGCCAAGAACTGTGGCAGCAAATCCATCGTTTCTCCCGACTCAGCGTCCGACGGGACGAATCAAGGCTTTTCCGTGGGGGCTTGCGCCACCACCTTGGGTTCGCGGTTCTGTATCTGCACGAGCACCACGTCGAAGCCATAGCCCTCGCCCTTCTCGGTGAACTTGAAATGGCCGTTGGGCGCGGCGTAGTCGGTCTTGCGCAGCGCATCGCGGATGGCGTCGGCCTGGGTGTTGCCGGCCCGGGCGATCGCCTCCATCACGATGTTCAGCGCGTTGTAGCCGGCGGCGCCGTACTTGCCCGGTTTTTCCTTGTAGGCGGCGCTGTAGTACTGGACGAAGGACTGGTTGCGCTCGCCCGGCATGCTGGACGCATACGGCACGGCCGCATAGATGCCTTCCGAGGCTTCGCCGGTCAGGCCGATGAAGTCGGCCGTCGCCCACGATCCCACGCCGAAGATCTTGGTCTGGATGCCGAATTCCTTGAACTGCTTGACGAGGATGGAACCGTCCTGGGTCTCGGCCGCGACGAACACGCCGTCGGGCTTGGCCGCCCGAAGCCGGGTCAGCAAAGTGTAGAAGTCGGTGGCGCCATGGTCGAAGTACTCCTTCATCACCGTCTTGACGCCGAGCGCGCCGAGGTCCTTGGAGAAGTCCTCCACGCTGCCGCGTCCCCAGTCGTCGTTCACGCCGATGTAGGCTACCGTCTTGAGCTGCAGCTTCTGGGCCAGGATCTTGCTGAAGGTCTTGGACATCAACCGGTCGGTTTCCGCCGAACGGAAGAAGTACTGCAGCCCCTTTTCCGTCAGGTCGGCTTTGGACGATACGCCGGACAGCATGGGCAGCTTGTATTTCTCCGCCACCGGCATGACGGCGGCGGTGGCCGAACTGCAGAACGCGCCGGTCAGCGCCACGACCTTGTCGCGCACGATGAGCTTCTCGGCCGCGTTCACGGAATTGGCCGGACGACACTGCCCGTCCTCGATGACGAGCTCGACCTTCTTGCCCAGCACGCCGCCGGCCGCGTTTCGGCGCTCGACCGCCAGCTTGGCGCCGTTGACGTAGGTCAACCCGTTGTACGCCACCGAGCCGGTCAAGGGCTGGATGACGCCGATCTTGATGGTTTCCTGCGCCCACGCCGCGGACGATGCTCCGCCGACCGCTCCCACCAGCAACAACGCACAAGACAACTTACGCATAGCGACCTCTCGCAAAGGTTTCGGATGAAGGAGTGCCAACCGCTGATGGCTTGCCGTGGCGCGGACGCCGCAGACGTCCGGCTGTTCTTCGATTAATTAAACAAGTAATTAATTTATCGATGAATTAGGGTTTACGGCAATCGCCACGACTGTTTCCTAAATAATTGACTGATTCAATAATTTGGTTGCGGTAGCCGGCTTGCAAGCATAAAAAATGCCAAGCCGATCCTGGGAGCGGGTTGGCACCCGTCATGCACGCCGGTTGCGCCCCGTCCGCACCAATGGCGGTCCATACGCACCGGCGCGGCGCAGTCCGCCTACGTTTTCATCTTGTAGCCGGTGCGGAATATCCAGGTCACGATACCCAGGCAGACGGCCAGGAAGCCGAGCGTCATGCCCAGGCTCACGACCACGTTGACGTCGGACTGGCCATAGAAGCTCCAGCGGAATCCGCTGATCAGATACACCACGGGGTTGGCCAGCGTGATCTTCTGCCAGATCGGCGGCAGCATGCTGATCGAATAGAACGCCCCGCCCAGGAAGGTCAGCGGCGTGACGACCATCAGCGGGATGATCTGCAGTTTCTGGAAATCGTCCGCCCACAGGCCGATGATGAAGCCGAACAGGCTGAACGTGACCGCGGTCAGCACGAGGAAGCCCACCATCCAGACCGGATGCTCGATGTGGTAGGGCACGAAGATGCGGGCCGTGACGAGGATCAGCGTGCCCAGCATGATCGACTTGGTGGCCGCCGCGCCGACGTAGCCGATCACGGCCTCCACCGGCGAGACCGGCGCCGACAGCAGCTCGTAGATGGTACCGGTCCACTTGGGCAGATAGATGCCGAACGAGGCATTGGAGATGCTCTCGTTGAGCAGCGACATCATGATCAGCCCGGGGATGATGAACGCGCCATAGCTGACGCCGCCGATCTCGCCCATGCGGGACCCGATGGCCGTGCCGAATACGATGAAATACAGCGAGGTGGACAGTACCGGCGAGGCGATGCTCTGGGTCAGCGTGCGGAAAGTGCGCGCCATCTCGAACCGGTAGATCGCCCGGATCGCATGAAAATTCATGATGCTTGCTCCTGGACCAGGCTTACGAAAATGTCCTCCAGCGAGCTCTCGCTGGAATGGAGATCCTTGAAATCGATGCCCTGTTCGTTCAGGGCCCGCATGAGGGAGGCGATGCCGGTGGCCTCGCCCTGTGTGTCGAAGGTATAGACCAGCGCGTTCCCGCCGTCGGCCAGTTCCAGGCCATAGCCGGCCAGGGCCGGCGGCAGGGAGGCGAGCGGGGCCTGCAATTGCAGCGTCAGCTGCTTCTTGCCGAGCTTGCGCATCAGCGCGCGTTTTTCCTCGACCAGCACGAGTTCGCCCTTGTTGATGACGCCGATCCGATCGGCCATGTCCTCGGCTTCCTCGATGTAGTGGGTGGTCAGGATGATGGTCATGCCCTCGTCGCGCAGGCGGCGCACCATCTTCCACATGTCCCGCCTGAGTTCGACGTCCACGCCCGCGGTCGGCTCGTCGAGGAACAGCACCTTGGGCTCGTGCGCCAGCGCCTTGGCAATGAGCACGCGCCGCTTCATCCCTCCCGAGAGGGTCATGATCTTGGCGTTGCGTTTGTCCCAGAGCGACAGGTCGCGCAGCACGCTCTCGATATGGGCCGGCTTGGCCGGGAACCCGAACAGGCCGCGGCTGAAGCTGACCGTGGCCCAGACGGTCTCGAACGCATCGGTGGCCAGTTCCTGCGGCACCAGGCCGATGCGCGAGCGGGCCGCGCGATAGTCGCGCGCGATGTCGTAGCCGTCCACCAGCACAGTGCCGGCGGTCGGCCGGGACAGGCCACAGACGATGCTGATCAGGGTGGTCTTGCCCGCGCCGTTGGGGCCGAGCAGGGCGAAGATTTCCCCTTTGCGTATCTGCAGGTCCACGCCTTTTAGCGCGTGAAAGCCGTTGGCGTAGGTCTTGGCGAGGCCCGATATGGCAACGATGGCGGGCGCCTCGCCGGCAAGCGGTGGTCGAGTCGAGACTGGCTGCATGGCGTAGTAGGCGCGCCGGCGGGGGAGTGAAGGGAAATGGCGGCGGTCCCGCCGGCGGAGAACGAGTGTAAAGGATCGAGGTTGTCGCGCGCATGTACCAATTCCGCCAGCAGGGCCATTGCGCCTGCCCCGCGGACGCCGGCTCGCCACGAGGCGGCGCCGGGACGCCTGGAACCGGTATCATCCCATCTTCATGGCGGGCAGCCGGCCCGCCGCCGCACGACCGGAGCACCGCCCCATGAACACTACCCCGGACAACGTCAGCATGGCGCTGTTCTGCGACTTCGAAAACGTGGCGCTGGGCGTGCGCGACGCCAAGTACGAGCGATTCGACATCAAGCTCGTGCTCGAACGCCTCCTGCTCAAGGGCAGCATCGTCGTCAAGAAGGCCTATTGCGACTGGGAACGCTACAAAGGCTTCAAGGCCACCATGCACGAGGCCAATTTCGAGCTGATCGACATCCCGCACGTGCGCCAGTCGGGCAAAAACTCGGCCGACATCCGCCTCGTCGTCGACGCGCTGGATCTCTGCTATACGAAATCGCACGTCAACACCTTCGTCATCATCAGCGGCGACTCCGATTTCTCGCCCCTCGTCTCCAAGCTGCGCGAGAACGCCAAGCAGGTCATCGGCCTGGGCGTGAAACAGTCCACTTCCGACCTGCTGATCGCCAATTGCGACGAATTCATTTTCTACGACGACCTGGTGCGGGAAACCCAGCAGGCCGCCCGGCGCGAGACGCGCGGGACGCCGTCGGCCAACCGGCGGCCGCACGACGAAGACAAGCACCGCAAGGACGAGCTGGAGTCCCGGCGCGACAAAGGCATTGCGCTGGCCGTGGAAACCCTCGACGCGCTGGTCTCCGAGCGTGGCGACACCGGCAAGATCTGGGCCTCCGTGCTGAAAGAGGCGATCAAGCGGCGGCGGCCGGATTTCAACGAGTCCTACTATGGCTTCCGCGCCTTCGGCAACCTGCTGGAAGCCGCCCAGTCCAAGGGGCTGCTGGAATTCGGCCGCGACGACAAGTCAGGGGCCTACGTCTATCGGAGCAACGGCGGCGGCGAACCCGCGCTCGTCGACACCCCGGCTGCAAAGCCGGTGACCGCGCCCGCGGAGCCACCCGCTGCCGGGACCGAGGCCGCCGCCCCGGCTGCCGCGCGGGGAGACAAGCGGCGCGGCACCCGCGCCTCGGGCAAGAGCGCCGCGCGGCGCACGCGGGAAACCGCCGAGACCGCCGAAGCGCCGTCCGAGCCGGACGCGCTCCCGGCGGCCCGCGACGTCGCGCCCACGACAGCGGCCGAGCCGGTCGAGGCCCCGGCAGCGCTGGAGCCCGTGGCCGCCAGCGGCGGCGAGACTCCCCCCTCCCCCCAAGAAACAGCCGCCGCGCCCGCCAAGAAGGCGGCACGCAAGACGGCACGAAAGGCCGCCCCGCGCAGCCGCGCGCGCAAGACGGCGACTTCCGGTCAAGAAGGCTGAACGCCCAGCGCGGCGGGGCCGAATGCCTGTGCCAGAGTCAGCACTTCACCCGTCCTGACCGGCTCGTAGCCAGGCAGGGCCTCCAGCCGCTGGACGAATCCGGGCGACCGCAGGATGGTAAGCACTTCGTCCAGCCTGCGCGCCTTGAGCGGCCCCTGCTCCACCGCGAAGAAGTACCGCTCGGTCACCAGGGGGACGAAATCCAGGCCGAACCGCCGCGCGGCGGTCTCGATCCCGAAGCCGACATCCGCCATGTCGCTGGCGATGTAGGCCGCCACCGCCGCATGGGTGAACTCGGTGCTGTCGAAACCGTTGATGTCCTGCGGCAGCACCCGGTCGCGCCCCAGCATCAATTCCAGCAGCATCCGCGTGCCCGAGCCCGCCTGGCGGTTGACGAAGCGCACGCCGGGCCGGACCAGGTCGGCCAGCTCCACGATGCGCTTGGGGTTGCCCGGCGCCACGCATAGACCCTGGGCACGCAGGGCGAGCTGGACCAGCACGTGCTTGCTAGGATCCAGCCATTGCAAATACTGGCGCACGGCCTCGCCCTGGAACTCCCCGAGCGGCACGTGGAAGCCGGCCAGGTCGCATTCGCCCCGCGCCAGCGCGGCCACCGCCTCGGTGCTGTTGCGGTAGCGCAGCTCCACCGGCATGTTGGCCGCATTGATCCAGTCCACCAGCGCGGCGACCGCGAAGCCGTGACTGGCGTACAGGCGCAAAGGCGCCCGGTCCGGCGCCACGGCCTTGCGGATCTCGGCCTCCAGCTCGGAGGCCAGGCTGTCGAGCGTGGGCGACAAGCGGGCGCGTATGCGGTCTTCGGCCAATAGCAGCACCATGCCGAGATGGCTGAGCTGCGTGCCGCGGCCGGGCTGCTTTTCCAGCAACGGGGTGCCGAAGAGTTCCTCGGCGCTGCGCAGCAGCCCCCATACGTGACGGTACGACAAACCTTCCAGGCGGCCGGCGGCGGCGATCGATCCGGAAGCGCGTATGCCCGCCAGGAGCCGCAGCAACAGCGCCGTATCGAAGGCGGGACCGGCGGACGCATCGGTCCCCTGGATCTGCCAGCCGGGCTGGATGGCGATCTTGAACATTATGCAATCCTGGACATATTTTTCCCCGCGGGTTTCTTTGTTAGAGTGGGCTGCATAACGACATAAATATGTTCTGAATTACATATATTAGCCGTTTCCGCCTCTCGCGACGCACGGCCCGGATCCCATGGAACAGAAAGTCATCCCCATCGTGGCGGCGCCGCCCACGCGCGAACGCAAGCGCCAACAACCCAAAGGCCGCCGCGTCGACCCGGCCGCGCTGGCCGAGGTGCGCACCCTGCTGGGGGACGCGCCCCGGCGGCGGGATCTCCTGATCGAGCATCTGCACCGTATCAACGACCGCTACGGCCAGCTGGGCACGCGCCATCTGGCCGCCCTGGCGCAGGAACTGCGCATGGCGCAGGCCGAAGTCTACGAGGTGGCCTCCTTCTACCATCACTTCGAGGTGGTTCGGGACGACGGCCAGACGGTGGCCGGCACCGCGCCGCTCACGGTGCGGGTCTGTACCAGCCTGTCCTGTGAGATCGCAGGTGCCCAGCCGCTGCTGGAACGCCTGCCGCAGGTGCTGGGCGCCGACGTGCGCGTGCTGCAGGCGCCGTGCGTGGGCCGCTGCGAGCAGGCGCCGGTCGCGATGGTGGGACAACGCCCCGTTTCCGGCGCCACCCCGGACGCGGTCAGGGCGGCGGTGGAGAAAGGCGAGACCCGCGAGGTCCCCGGCCCCTACATCGACTATGCGGCCTATGTCGCGCAAGGCGGCTACCGGCTGCTGCGGGAATGCGCGAGCGGGCAGCGCGACGTCGAGTCCGTGCTCGCCGCGCTCGAGGACTCGGGCCTGCGCGGCCTGGGCGGAGCCGGCTTTCCGGCCGGACGCAAATGGCGCGCGGTGCGCGCCGAACCTGGGCCGCGCCTGGTGGCGGTCAACGTCGACGAGGGCGAACCCGGCACCTTCAAGGACCGCTACTACCTCGAACGCGATCCGCATCGCCACCTGGAAGGCCTGCTGATCGCCGCCTGGGCGGTAGAAGCGCAGACCGTCTATATCTACCTGCGCGACGAGTATCCCGGCTGCCGCGCCATCATGGAAACCGAGCTTCAGCGCCTGCGCGCCGACCCGCCCGCCCCCGGGCTCCCGGCCATCGAGCTGCGCCGCGGCGCGGGCGCCTACATCTGCGGCGAAGAATCGGCCATGATCGAATCCATCGAAGGCAAGCGCGGCATGCCCCGCCTGCGGCCGCCCTACGTCGCCCAGGTCGGGCTGTTCGGCCGGCCCACGCTGGAGCACAACTTCGAGACCTTGCACTGGGTGCGCGACATCCTCGAAAAAGGCGGAGCCTGGTTCGCTTCGCAGGGTCGCCGCGGCCGCAAGGGCCTGCGCTCGTTCTCGGTATCGGGGCGGGTGCGCAAGCCCGGCGTCCACCTTGCGCCGGCGGGCATCACGATCCAGGAGTTGATCGACGAATACTGCGGCGGCATGCAGGATGGCCATGAGTTCTATGCCTATCTGCCCGGAGGCGCGTCGGGCGGCATCCTGCCCGCATCGATGAACGACATCCCGCTGGATTTCGATACGCTGCAGCCCTACGGCTGCTTCATCGGGTCGGCGGCGGTCATGGTGCTGTCCCGCCACGATACGGCCGTCGGCGCGGCGCGCAACCTGATGCGCTTCTTCAAGGACGAGTCCTGTGGCCAGTGCACGCCGTGCCGGGTCGGTACCGCCAAGGCCCTGGACCTGATCCAGAAGCCCCAGTGGGACATCGACCTGTTGCAGGAACTGTCCGCCGTCATGCGGGATGCGTCCATATGCGGGCTGGGGCAGGCAGCCCCCAACCCCGTGGACTGCGTCGTCAAGTATTTCCCCCAGGAGTTACGCTCCCCCGCGGGAGACGCCACCCGCGGACCGGCGGGGCCGGATCCGCTATGCCCTGGGTCGCCGGGCCGCGCACTGTGATCGCAGCGCACATGGATAACTGAAATGAATACCGTCAACCGTCGCGAACTCGGTCTCGAACCGGCCACCGTCACCTTCACGCTCAATGGCCTGGAGGTCAGCGCCGCCGAGAATGAAACCCTGATCCAGGTCGCCGCGCGGATGGGGATCGAGATCCCCCATCTTTGCTATGCAGAAGGCCTGGAGACCGCCGGCAACTGTCGCGCCTGCGTCGTCGAGATCGACGGCGAGCGCGTATTGGCGCCTTCGTGCTGCCGCGCGCCGCGCAACGGCATGGCGGTCAGGACGGATAGCGAGCGTGCCCTGAAGGCGCAGAAGATGGTGCTCGAGCTGCTGCAGTCCGACATGCCCGAGGCCTCGTACACCCGGCACAACGAAGTCGACCACTGGGCGGGCAAGCTGGGCGTGGGCAAGCCGCGATTCGCGCCGCGCGCGCAGGTGCGGGCCGATGCCTCGCACCCCGCCATCGCCGTCAACCTCGACGCCTGCATCCAATGCACGCGCTGCCTGCGGGCCTGCCGCGACGAGCAGGTCAACGACGTCATCGGGCTCGCCTACCGGGGCGACCACGCCAAAATCGTGTTCGACATGGACGACGCCATGGGCGCCTCGACCTGCGTCGCCTGCGGCGAATGCGTGCAGGCCTGTCCCACCGGCGCGCTGATGCCGGCGCGCGAGGCGGCGCTGGCCGAGCCCGACCGGCAGGTCGAGTCGGTCTGTCCTTATTGCGGCGTGGGCTGCCAGCTGACCTATCACGTCAAGGACAATCGCATTCTCTATGTGGAAGGGCGCGACGGGCCGGCCAACCACAAGCGCCTGTGCGTGAAAGGCCGCTACGGCTTCGACTACGCGCACCATCCGCAGCGCCTCACCCGCCCGCTGATCCGCCGGCCCGACGCGCCCAAGCGTGGCGACGCTGTCATGGACCCGGAGCGGGTCATGGACGTCTTTCGCGAGGCCACGTGGGACGAGGCGCTGGAGCTGGTCGGCTCCCGCCTGCGCGCGATCCGCGACACCTATGGCAAGCGCGCGCTCGCGGGCTTCGGATCGGCCAAAGGCAGCAACGAGGAAGCGTACCTGTTCCAGAAGCTGGTGCGCACGGGCTTCGGCAGCAACAACGTCGACCACTGCACGAGGCTGTGCCATGCGTCCTCGGTTGCGGCGCTGCTGGAAGGCATAGGCTCGGGCGCGGTGTCCAATCCCGTGATGGACGTGAACAAGGCCGAGGTGGTGATCGTGATCGGGGCCAATCCCACCGTGAACCACCCGGTGGCGGCCAGCTGGATCAAGAACGCGGTCAAGCAGGGCACCAAGCTCATCGTGGCAGACCCGCGCCGCTCCGACCTGGCGCGGCAGGCCTACCGTTTCCTGCAGTTCAAGCCGGACACCGACGTCGCGCTGCTGAACGCGATGATGCACGTGATCGTGCACGAAGGGCTGGTGGACGAGGACTTCATCGCCAGCCGGACCATCGGCTACGAGGAGCTGCGCGAGAACGTGGAAGGCTACAGCCCGGAGCGGATGGCGCCGATCTGCGGCATCGACGCCGATACCATCCGCGAGGTGGCGCGCCTGTACGCGACGTCCAGGGGCTCGATGATCCTGTGGGGCATGGGCGTATCGCAGCACGTGCACGGCACCGACAACGCCCGCTGCCTGATCGCGCTGGCGCTGATGACGGGCCAGATCGGACGCCCCGGCACGGGCCTGCATCCGCTGCGCGGGCAGAACAACGTGCAGGGAGCCTCCGACGCGGGGCTGATTCCGATGATGTATCCGGACTACCAGCGCGTGGACAATGCGGCCGCCCGCGAGAAATTCGAGCAGCTGTGGGGCATGCCGCTGGATGCCCAGCCGGGCCTGACGGTGGTCGAGGTAATGCATGCGATCAAGGCCGGCACGGTGCGTGGCATGTACATCATGGGCGAGAACCCCGCCATGTCCGACCCCGACGCCAATCACGCGCGCGAAGCGCTGGCGGCGCTGGACCATCTGGTGGTGCAGGATATCTTCCTCACGGAGACGGCCTATCTGGCCGATGTCATCCTGCCGGCGTCGGCCTTCCCGGAGAAGACGGGCACGTTCACCAATACCGACCGGCTGGTGCAGATGGGCCGCCAGGCCCTGGAGCCGCCGGGCGATGCGCGCCAGGACCTGTGGATCATCCAGCAGATCGCGGCCCGGATGGGGCTGGACTGGAATTATCGCGATGTGTCGGAGGTGTTCGACGAGATGCGCCGTTCGATGCCGAGCATAGGCGGCATCACGTGGGAGCGGCTGCAGGCCGAGCATGCGGTGACCTACCCTTGCGTGGCGGAAGGCGACCCTGGTGATCCGGTCGTCTTTACGACGAGTTTTCCGACGGAGACGGGTCGCGCGCGTTTCGTTCCGGCGGACATCATTCCGGCGGCGGAGAAACCGGATGCGGAGTATCCAACGGTGCTGATCACGGGGCGCCAGCTGGAGCACTGGCACACGGGCAGCATGACCCGGCGGGCGTCGGTGCTGGATGCGATCGAGCCGGATCCGGTGGCGCTGGTGCATCCTCTGGACCTGGCGGAGCTGGGCGGCAAGCCGGGGGATGTGGTGACGCTGGAGTCGCGGCGCGGCGGGGTGTCGTTGTATGCGCGGGCGGACGAGGGGACGCCGCGGGGAGCGGTGTTCGTGCCGTTCTGCTATTACGAGGCGGCGATCAACAAGCTGACGAATCCGGCGCTGGATCCGTTTGGGAAGATTCCGGAGTTCAAGTATTGCGCGGTGAAGATGCGGTTGGGGGGGCAGGAGCCGGTGCAGAGTAGTTATGGGGGTGGGCAGATATTGGCGGAGGTGGGTGCGCGCCGCGCCGTCGATGATCAGTCGGGAATGGTAGGTCGTGATGTTGGCTCCATGGGGAATAGTCGCTATCGGCCGCTGCCGCCGTGACCCATAAGGGGCGCGAGGCCGCGGAGCGGTGCCGGTTTTTCTGCGGGGGAAAGCAGGGAGGCGTCGATGCCGGAGACGGCGGTCACGCCAAGCAGCGCCATGTCGCGGTCGATCTCCTGCCGCAGGAGTCCGATCGCGGCCTGCACGCCGGCCTGGGCGCCGACCGCGGCGGCATACAGGAAGGGACGGCCGACCAGCACGAAATCGGCCCCCAGCGCCAGCGCCTTGATGACGTCGGTGCCGCGCCGGAATCCCCCGTCCACGATCAGCCTGGCCTGCCCGCGCAGCGCGGCAAGGCGTGGCAACACGCGCAAAGGCGAGACGGCGCCGTCGAGCTGCCTGCCCCCGTGGTTCGAGAGGATGAGTCCATCGGCGCCGGCATCCAGCGCCATCCTGGCATCCGCTTCATGCAGGACCCCCTTGAGCACGAGCCTGCCCCTCCAGCGGTCCCTGATGAATCGGAAGTGCTCCCAGGTGAAGCGATCCCGGCCGGCACGCAGCTGCGGGCCCGGCGCGTCGATGATGGGGCCGCCGCGCTGGGCGCCGAAATTCTCGAAGTGCGGGACGCCGTCCCGCAACACAGTTCGCAGCGCGACACTTGCCAGCCACCGCGGATGGGCCAGGACGTCGGCCAGCAACCGGGGACGCACGCTGACCGGAATGCCGAACCCCAGGCGCAGGTCGTTCTCGCGATTGGCGGCCACGGGGACGTCGCCGGTCACGACCAGGGTGCCGATGCCGGCGCGCTCGAGGCGATGCAACAACGCCTCGATGCGGCCGCGATCGCCGGCGAGATAGGCCTGGTACCACGCATGCGGTGCCCGCCGCGCGATCTCTTCCAGCGGAACGGACGAGGCCGCGCTCAGGACGAACGGCACGTTCTCGGCGGCGGCAGCCTGCGCCAGCGCCTGGTCGGCCCGATAGGCGAACAGTGCGGCGCCGCCCATGGGCGCGATGCCGAACGGCGCGCTGTATGTGCGTCCCCACAAGTCGCAGCTCGTGGATCTCGACGCCACGTCGACCAGCACGCGCGGGACCAGCCCCATCTCGGCCAGCGCCTCGTCATTGGCGCGCAGGGACCGCTCGTCTTCAGAGCCATGCGCGGCAAAACCGAAAATGCAGCGAGGCAGCCTTCTTCTGGCGGCGCGTTCGAAATCGGCCAGTGCAAGCATGGACGGTGCGTTTCCTATTCCACCTTGATACCGCTCTGGCTCACCGCGTCCTGCCAGCGCCGGGCCTCGTCCCGGACGAATTCCGCGAACTCCGCCCGGGATTGCCGAGTCGGCTTCTCGCTTCCCCATTCCGGCCACATGCGCTGGATCTCGGGGTCCATCAACGCTCGGTTGAGCAGGTCCATGACGGCGTCGGCGATGTCCCGCGGCAGCTTGGACGGCGCGAACACGCCATACCAGGTTCCCAGGACCATGCGCGGGAAGCCAAGCTCCTTGAGGGTCGGCACGTCGGGAAACAAGGGCGAGCGACTGGCCGACGTCACGGCTAGCGCGCGCAGCCGGCCTTCGCGGACGAAGGTCGAGGCGGCGGGCATGGTATCGAACAGCACGTCGATCTGGCCGCCCGCCAGGTCCTTGAGCGCCGGCGCGCTGCCCTTGTAGGGGATGGCCACCATATGGGCGCCGGTGCTTTGCGCGAACGTGATGCCGGCCAGGTGCTGCAGGTTGCCGATGCTGCCTACGCCGTAGCTGATGCCCTTGGAACCCTGCTTGCCCTTGGCGACGAGCTCCGCAATGTCGTCCAGGCCGCCTCCGGCCTTGACGACGACGAGGTTGGGCATCGTGGCGATTTTCGCCATGGGGACGAAATCCGGGCCGGTCAGCGGATGGGGAAGATTGGGCGTCAGCGCCAGGCGAGTCAATTCATGGACACTGCCGAGCAGGAACACCGTGCCGTCCGGCGGCGCGCCGGCCACGAACTCCCGCGCCAGCACGCCCGCCCCGCCGCTGCGATTGTCGACGATGAAAGTCTGGCCCGACAGCCGGCTCATCACCGCGGCAAGGGGCCGGACCATCTGATCCATGGACCCTCCGGCCGAGGCCGGGACGACCAGCCTGATCGGCTGCGTGGTCCAGGCATCCTGCGCGCCGGCCGGTGGTGCCGCGGCCATGGACAGGGCCGCGCTTCCCAACATCAAACAGGCAAGCCTCATATCGCCTCCTCGTGCGCGTGAAGCATTCATTGCCGGTCGCGCGGCCTCGCTCAGCCGCGAAACCGCTCCTGCGTTTCCCCGTTCGGCTCGAAGCCCAGGCCCGGCGCCTGCGGCAGGTCCAGCCATCCGGCCGAGGGCTCGGGAAACCCGTCGAAGAGCCTGTGCATCAGCGCCACGGTCGGCAGGTGCCATTCGACCTTCCCGCCATTGGCGAGGCCGGCATGCAAGTGCATGTTGTGCAGCGGGAAAGCGCCGCCGTTGGTAATGGGGACATTGAAGGCGCTGGCGAGCCCCGCGATGCGGACGCATTGGGTATAGCCTCCGCCGATCACCACGTTGGGCTGGATGAAATCCACGGCGCGATGGACCAGCATGTCTCGAAAGCGGAACGCCAGGCCTTCGTTCTGCCCGGCGGCCACGGCGATCCCGCACCGCTGCCGCAGGTCGGCCATGGCCGGAATGTCGTTGTGCGTGACCGGCTCTTCGAAGAAGGCGATGCGGCAATCCGACAACCTCGAGGCCAGTCTCTGGGCATGGAACGCATCGAGGCTGCAGTTGGCATCGATATAGATCTCGGCGGCGTCGCCCACCGCCTCGCGGACGGCGCGCACGCGCCGCTCGTCCTCGGCGATGACTTCGTCCAGGGACGGGCCGCCCCGGTCCCGCCGCTGCAGCGCCTGGTGTCCGACCACCATCTTCAGGTGGCGATAGCCTTGACCGCTCAGGACGGCAGCCGCTTGCGCGAGCATCCCCCGGTCCAGGAAATCGAAACCGAACGTCGCGTAGACGGGCACCCGGGCGCGCGCGCCGCCCAGCAGCCGCCAGACCGGCTGCCCCAGCGCCTTCCCCTTGATGTCCCAGAACGCGATGTCCAGCGCGGCAATGGCGTGCGAGGCGTAACCTGTCTGGCCCCGCGGGCAGAGCAGCCAATAGAGCCGGTCCCACAGCGCCTCATGGTTCATCGGGTCTTCGCCGACCAGGGCCGGCCCCGCCACGTCGTTCACCGCGGCGGCGACGACCTTCTCGTCGGTAATGGAAGTCAGCCCGTGGCCGCATAGCCCGGCCGAGGTCTCGACCCGCACCAGGCACGCCCGGATGGTCTGCTCGACGCCGCCCGTCCCCGCGATGTCGACCTGGACCGGCATCTTGACCGGCACGGCCGCGATACGCGTGATCTGCATGGTCTTTCTCCGGGCCGCTAGTCCATCTTGATGTTGTTTTCGCGCGCGACCTTGGTCCAGAACGGCACTTCCGACTGGATGAGGCGCTGGAACTCCTCGGGCGAACTGGCCTTGGCGAGGCATCCCAGCGCCGCCATCTTCTTTCTGACTTCCGGCAACGCCACGACCCGCGCCACTTCCTTCTGCAAGGCCTGGACGACGGACGCCGGGGTGCCGGCCGGCGCCAGCAGCCCGCTCCACAGTTCGACGTCCAGGTCGATGCCGGATTCCTTCAGGGTCGGCACCTCGGGCAGCAATTCGGTACGCCGCGAGGAGGTCACCGCCAGCGCGCGGATCCGCTTGCTCTGCAGTCCTATCGTGGCCGGCGTGGGATCGGTGATGGCCATGGTGACGTTGCCGGCCATGACCGCCTGTATCGACTCGTTGCTGCCCTTGTATGGAATATGCGCGAAGCGCGCGCCGGTCTTGCCGTTGAACAGCTCGGTGACGAGCTGGAACGACGCGGCGCTCGAGCCGTAGTTGGCCTTGTCCGGATGCTGCTTGGAATAGGCCACCAGATCCGCCACCGTCCTGATCGGCAGCGAGGCGTCGGCCACCAGCACCAGAGGAAACGTGGCGGTCAGGGTCACCGGCGTGAAATCCTCGACCTTGTAGGGCAGCTTGGCGTAAAGCGCCGGATTGAACGATATCGGGCCGCTTGCGCCCCAGAACAGGGTATAGCCATCAGGCTTGGCCTTGGCGACGTATCCCGCCCCCACGATGGAAGCGACCCCGGGCCGGTTTTCCACGATGACGGGTTGCTTGAGTCCCTTGGACATTTCCTCGGCCACGATGCGCGCCAGGATATCGTTGCCGCCTCCCGCCGCGTAGCCCACGACGATGGTGATGGGGCGGGCCGGATACCGGTCTTCCGCGGCCTGGGCGGCCGCGAGCGGCACCGCCTGCGCCAGGACGAACGCCATTGCCGCCATTCTGAAGATGCGACGTACTTGCATGCTGTCTTCCTCCTCGGGACTCGTAGTCCTTCTTTGTTGGCATCGCCGTGCGCGCCTTCTCGCGGGCGCGATCCGGCGCCTGCGTAGGGCCGCTATATGCCGCCGATGCACGCGTGCAGGACCGCGGCCCTGCCCTCGTCGACGGCGCGCAGGCAGCGGGCGATGGCCGCGGGCACCTCGTCGGGGTCCTCGACGCGCTCGCCGTGGCCGCCGAAGGCCTGGGCGATCATGTCGAAACGGCGCGACTCGCCTTCCAGGCGCGCATGGAATTCGTTGCTGCCGGCGGCGGCGCCGTCCGGGTGAACCCGCAGCACGGCTTCCTTGACCGCCTGCCAGCCGCCGTTATCCAGGACCACGGTGAAAATCGGCAGCCGGTAGCGCTGGGCGACGTCGTACACCGAGGTCGGCGTGCCGAAATGAAAGCCCCCGTCGCCCACGACCTGGATGACGCGCGCCCCGGGCCGCGCGAGCTTGACCCCCAGGGCCATGCCGCCGCTGTAGCCCAGCCCGCCGCCCGCCGTGCCCACCAGGGAAAGGGGCCGGGTACGGCGAATGTGCCCCAGCACGGCCGGCGCGTTGCGGATGGCTTCGTTGATGACGACGTCGTCCTGCGAAATGGCCGCGCTGAGTTGCGCGCACAGATAAGCCGGCGAGATCGCACCGCGGGTTCCGCGCTTGGCCGCGGCCCGGGCCTGCGCATCGGCGCGCGTGCGGGCCTGCGCCTCGTACTGCGCCAGGCGGCGGCGCACCCGGTCATGGAAGGCCTGGTCCGCCCGTTCCTTGACCAGGGAGATCACCTGCCGCAGGACCGTGGCGCAGTCGGCCTGGACGCGCATGTCCGTGGCGAATCCCCACATCGGAAAATCCTTCTTGATCGGATCGACGTCGATGTGCAGCCATCGGATGTCCGGCCGCTGCGCGGCATACTTCGGCAGCCACGGCACGTCCACATCGAGCAGCAGCCCCAGGTCGGCGTCGGCCTGCGCCGCCCCCGGGTCAAAGCCGCCGAAGCACGGCGAATCCCGCGACATGCCGAGAAAACTCGGCGCGAACTCGTACACCCGTATGCCGCACAACAGGGCGAGTTCTTCCAGCGCTTCCACCGCTTCGGCCTTGCGGCCCAGGTAGGCCGTGACGGCCATCGGCCATTCGGCCCGCAGCAGGGCGTCGGCGATTTCGCCGGCCCGCTCATCATCGGTGCCGCCCGCGCGGACGGCACCGTACTTGTCCTCGCCGAATCCGCGTACGCGCGCTTCTTCCCACTCCTCGGTCAGGGCTTCTCGCGGCAGGGTCAGGTAGACCGGCCCCGGCGGATCGCTCTGCATGACCGAATGCCCGCGCCTGACCACTTCGCGCGCGTTGATGCCGGTCGACAGGGTGTACTCCCATTTCACGTAAGGGCGTACCAGGCTGGCGATGTCGAAGGGATCCTGCACGAAATGCACGTAGTTGTCGCGCGATCCGGGCAGCTCGCCGTGCACGGTATAGGGCGCGCGGCCGGCCATCAGCATGACAGGCAGGCGCGAACGGAACATATTGTGCATGCCCATGGCGGCATTGGCCGTGCCGGCGTCCACGTGGACCATGACCGCCTGCCCCTGACCGGTCATCGCGGCGTAGCCCGCCGCCATGTGGATGGCGACGTTTTCGTGCGGGCAGAGCATGAAGCGCGGATGCGGCCGCCCCTGCTCGCGCCAGCGCGCGAGCTCCTCGATGATGGAGGCGTGGTCGGTGCCCAGGTTGGAAAAGACGTAATCAATGCCCAGGTCGGCAAGACCTTGGAGCAAGTAATGGGCGCTGCTGTGCATGGGGTCTCCTGACATCGACGCGACCCATCTTACGAATCGACATGAAATCCGTAAAATGAAATGAACTGATGTCTGACATGCACAAGAGGTATATCTCTTTCCATGCCCAAGCGACTCTCCCATCAAGTCGACCTCAACCTGCTGGAGCTTTTCCTGGCGGTGTACGGCAGCCGCAACCTCACCGTCGCGGGCCGGGAACTGGGGTTGAGCCAGCCGGCGATGAGCCGCGCGCTCACGCGGCTGCGGCACGCCTATGGCGACCAGCTATTCGTCAGGCAGCCTCATGGACTGCTGCCCACGCCCTTCGCCGATCGCTTGAGCGAGTCCTTGCACAAGGCCCTGGACATCGTCCGGCAGACGCTGCAGACGCCGCCCTTCGTGCCCGAGGCCGAGCAGCGCGTGTTTACCCTGGCGATGTCCGATATCAGCGAGCAGGTCTTCCTGCCCGAACTGGCCGATCGCGTCTCCGCCCTGGCCCCCGGCGTGCACCTGCGGACCAGCCAGATCCAGGGAAAGGCGCTGCGCGAAGCGCTGGCCGACGGCAGCGTGGACCTGGCGATCGGCCATCTCCGGCTCGACCCGGAAGGCCTGCAGTCCGACCGCCTGTTCACCGCCAGGTATGCGTGCATCGCGAGGCGCGACCACCCGGAGATCCGGGCAAGGCTGACCATGGCCAATTTCCGCAAGCTCGGCCATGTCGTATCGTCCGGCTCGATCACCGGACATGCGCCCGTTCTCGAAGGCATCCTCGCGTCAAGGACGGTAGGAGCGTCCATCGCGCTGCGCGTCGGGCATTTCCTGTCCATAGGCAGGATCGTCGCCCAGACCGACTACATCGCGACGATTCCGCGGACCCTGGCCGCCACGTTCGAAGACGCCTGGGGTGTCAAGATGTACGAACCGCCGCTGCGGCTCCCGCCTTACGACGTCTCGCAGTTCTGGCACGAGCGCTTCGCGCGGGAACCCGGGCTGGCGTGGCTGCGCGGCGTCGTGCGCGAACTGTTCGCGCGCTGACGCCGCGCGCACCGGCGCTCAGTTCTTCGGCGCGCCCGCGGCCCGCAGCACTTTGTCCCATTTGGCGATCTCCGCCGCAAGGTGCTCGCGCAGGCTGTCGGGCGTCTGCTTGCTCTCGGGCACGATCTCGGCGTTCAGGCCATCGAGCCGCTTCTTCACGGCTTCGTCCTTCAGGGCCACCCGCAGGGCGTCGTTGAGCTTCTTCACGACCGCGGCGGGCGTGCCCTTGGGCGCATAGATGCCATGCCAGACCTTGACGTCGAATCCCTTGAGGCCTTGCTCGTCCAGCGTCGGAATGTCTGGCATGCTGGCCAGGCGGTTCGGCGTGGTGACGCCGAAGACCTTCACGCGCTTGCCGTCCTTGATGACCGGCGCCGTCTGCGTCGTCTGGTCGCACAACAGGTCGACCTGGCCGCCCATGAGATCGTTCATCGCCGGACCGGCGCCCTTGTAGGAAACCACCGTGAGCCTGACGCCGACCTGGTGCATGAACAGCGCTCCGCACAGCTGCGACACGGCGCCCTGCCCGGCGTCGGCCAGCGAAACCTTGTCCTGGTGTTCGCGGATGTAGGCCAGCAGTTCCTGGAAATTGTTGGCGGGAAACTCCTTGCGCGACAGTAGCGTCATCGGCACGTCGATGACCTGGCCGACATACTCGAAGTCCTTCAGCGGATCGTACCGGAGGTCCTTGTACAACGCTGGCGCGGTCGACATGCCCATGTGGTGGATCAGGATGGTGTAGCCGTCGGGATCGGCCCGCGCAACGCGCGCCGGCGCGATCGTGCCGCCCGCGCCCACCGTGTTCTCGACCACCACTGTCTGGCCCAGGAACTTGCCCATGGGCACGGCCAGCATGCGCGTCACCACGTCGGTGGGGCCGCCGGCCGAATAGGGCACCACGATGGTCACCGGCTTCGATGGCCAGCCCTGTTCGGCCGCAAGAGCGGGAGCGCCCGATAGCGCGAGGCCGGCGGCAATGGCGGCCGCGAGACGAGCGGGGGTCTTCGTGGACAGCATGGTTCTCCTCCATTGTCGTTGTAGAGATCGACAATGCCGCTCAGGGGTCACCCGAGTCGATGGCGGTCTCCATATGCGGCGACTTTATTACGCCCACGCCCTTCGGAAAATTTGTGTTTTGGTTATCCCCCCTTTGCATAATCCGAAGGGAAAACCGCCTATGCCTTGCCAGCCCCGCGCTCCTTAATCATTAACTTCTTGATTCCATACCGACTAGTAGGTATGGTGACTGCACGGAGGCAGGGTGACATGGCAACACAGCATCATTCCAAGACGAAAATCCTCGACGCTACGCTCGGCGTGGTCCGGGCCAAGGGCTATAGCGCGACCCGGATCGAGGACGTCTGCGCCCAGGCGGGCGTCACCAAGGGAAGCTTCTTCCATCATTTCAAGAGCAAGGAAGAACTCGCCCTGGCGGCCGTTGCCCATTGGGAAGCCCATGCGGCGGCCGTGTTCGCCTCCGCGCCCTATCGGCGCGCCGACGATCCGCTCGAGCGGCTGCTCGGCTATGTGGACTTCCGCAAGGCCCTGCTGGCCGGAGACCTGCCCGACTTCACCTGCTTTGCGGGCACCATCGTCCAGGAAGCCTACCTCACCCACCCGGACATCAATGCCGCCTGCGGCCGCAACATCCTCGGCCATGCCGAGGAGCTGGCGGCCGACATCGAGGCCGCCAAGCGCAAGTACGGCATTACCGGCGACTGGACGGCCGAGAGCCTGGCCTTGCACATGCAGGCGGTGATACAGGGCGGCTTCGTCCTCGCCAAGGCGGCCGGCGGGGCCGGCCCCGCCGCCGCGAGTCTCGATCATTTGCGCCGCTACCTCGAATACCTGTTCGGAGTCCAGCGATGAACACGGAAGAAACCGGCGCCCGCGCCGCGCCCCCCACGAAGGCCGATCCCGCCTACGGCTGGGTCATTGTTGCGGCCGGCGCCCTGATCACCTGCGTGGCCGCGGGAACGATGTTTTCGCTGGCGGTCTACCTGCAGCCGATCTCGACGGATACCGGCTGGTCGCATGCGGGCGTGTCGGCGGCGATGACCTTCGTCTTCCTGGCCATGGGCGCGGCGGGATTCGGGTGGGGCGCGCTCAGCGACCGTATCGGCGCCCGGCCCGTCGTCCTGGCGGCCTCGCTGCTGCTCGGACTGGGGCTGTTCCTCGCCAGCCGGGCGACCTCGCTCCTGGCGTTCCAGCTCGCCTACGGCGTGCTCGTCGGTGCGGCGGGGGGCGCCTTCTTCGCGCCGCTCATGGCCGTGACCACGACATGGTTCGAACGCCATCGCGGCCTGGCCGTCTCGCTGGTGTCGGCCGGCATGGGCGTGGCGCCCATGACCGTATCGCCGCTCGCCAGCTGGCTGATCCTGGAATACGGCTGGCGCAATGCGATGGCCGCCATTTCAATGGCCGCGCTGGCCCTGCTGATTCCGGCCGCCCTCTTCATCCGCCGGCCGCCCGGCGCACAGTCGCCGCAGGAAGCCGGCTCGGCGCCGCCCAAAGCGGAGACCGCCGTGCGGCGGGCGCTCAAGTCGCCCCAGTTCGTGGCGCTCGCGCTGACGTTCTTCCTGTGCTGCGCCGCGCATTCCGGCCCCATCTTCCACGTCGTCAGCTTCGCCACCTTCTGCGGCATCGCACCGATGACCGCCGTGTCGATCTATAGCGTGGAGGGTCTGTCGGGGCTCGGCGGCCGCCTGCTGCTCGGCGTCCTCGCCGACAGGCTGGGAGCCAAGCGGGTGCTGATCGGAGGCCTGCTCGTCCAGGCCGTGGTAATCGGCGTCTATGCCAATGCCCGCCAGATCGGAGACTTCTACGTCCTGTCCGTCCTGCTCGGGGCGGCCTATGGCGGCGTGATGCCGCTGTACGCGGTGCTTGCGCGCGATTACTTCGGCCCGCGCATCATGGGCACGGTCTTCGGCGCAGCCACGATGGCATCGAGCCTGGGCATGGCCTTCGGACCGGTGGCCGGAGGATGGATTTTCGACAATTTCAACAACTACGCCTGGCTCTATCTCGGCTCGGCCGCCGTGGCGACCGGCGCATTTGCGATGGCCTTTGCGTTTCCGCCGGCGCCTACGCGGAAAAATCCGCTCTTGCAGGCGGGATAAGCGGTAGGCCGCTTACGCGGCATACATCGGCTTGCCGTCGTTCAGGTTCAGCCACCCCTTGACGATGCGGTAGATGAACCAGATGAAGCCGGCGAACCACACTACCCAGCCGACGAAGGCCCATACCGTCAGCGCGCCCACGACGCCCCACAGCACGGCGAACCAGAAGGTCCGGATCTGCCAGCGGAAATGGCTTTCCAGCCAGGTGCCAGCCACGTCGCCTTTCTTGACGTAGTTGATGATGATGGCCACGATGCTGCTGATGCCGATGATGATCGACAGCGCGTACAACGCATAGACCACGGCAGTGAGATTCTTGGCGGACTGAAGCTTGGCGGAATCGACCGTGACTTCGTTCATGACGCACCCCTTGTTGTTGTCGTGAAGCGGGAGGGGGTGCATCCCCGGCCGGGCAGCCCTACGGCTGGCGAGCCCGCCGGCGCACCAGGCGCCACCCCATCAACCCCGCAAATACCAGAGTGTAGATAAACACCGCGGAAAAATCATTCTTGCCGGCCTTCTGCCACCAATAGTGCAACAAAACGAGCACGCCGATGACATAGACCAGCTTGTGCAGCGTTTGCCAGCGCGGCCCCAGGCGGCGCATCCAGCCTCGCGTCGAGGTGGCGGCAAGCGCGGCCATGCCGAGGAAACCGGCGAACCCCATGGTAATGAAAGGCCGCTTGGCCACATCCTGCAAGATCGAAACGACGTCGAACCACTGGTCCCACCAGATGTAGGTGGTGAAGTGCAGGCAGGCGTAGAAGAACGTGAACAGGCCGCACATGCGGCGCACCCGCAGCAAGGCCGGCTGGCCGAGCAGATTGCGCAGCGGCGAGACGGCGAGCGTGACAAGCAGGGCGACCAGGGTCCAGGTGCCGGAGGAACGGGTCAGGAACTCGACCGGGTTGGCCGTGAGCCCGTCCGTGGCGGCCAGCCAGATCCAGCGCGCGAGCGGCAGCAGCGCGACGGCGAACAGCAGGACCTTGAAGCGGCCCACCGCCAGGCCGAATATGCGCGGTTCGGTTCGGGCCGCACTCGACCGCTGCGGCACGGCGGAAGGGGGAGCGGCCACGTCAGTAGTTGCGGGCCAGGTCCATGCCGCTATAGAGCGACGCCACCTGTTCGGCATAACCGTTGAACTTCAGCGTCTTGCGCTTGGGAGAGAACAGGCCGTCCTCGCCGATGCGCCGTTCGGTCGCCTGGCTCCAGCGCGGGTGGGGCACGTCGGGATTCACGTTCGCGTAGAAGCCGTATTCCTGGGGCGCCGCCTTGACCCAGCTGGTCATGGGCTGCTTCTCGACAAAGCGGATCTTCACCAGCGACTTGCCCGACTTGAAGCCGTACTTCCACGGCACGACGACCCGCACCGGCGCGCCGTTCTGGTTGGGCAGCGTTTCGCCGTACACGCCGAAGGTCAGCAAGGTCAGCGGATGCATGGCCTCGTCCATGCGCAGCCCTTCCACATAGGGCCATTCGAGCACGCGCGTACGCAACCCGGGCATGGTGTCCGGCTGCACGGCGGTGACGAACTCGACGAATTTCGCGTTCCCGGTGGGCTCCACGCGGCGGATCAGCGCGGCGAGGGAATAGCCTATCCACGGAATCACCATGGACCAGCCCTCGACGCAGCGCAAGCGGTAGACCCGCTCTTCCAGCGGCGCCAGCTTGCGCAGGTCGTCGAGCGACAGCGTCTGGGGTTTCCCCACCTCGCCTTCGATGGCGACGGTCCAGGGCGACGTGCGGAAGCGGCCCGCATGATCGGACGGATCGCCCTTGTCGGTGCCGAACTCGTAGAAATTGTTGTAGGTGGTGACGTCCTTCTGCGACGTCGGCTTGTCCATCACCACGAAAGCGCCGTTGCGCTGCGCCGCCAGTTTCACGCCGGTCGTCTGCGCGAACGCCTGCCGGTCGCTCCACCCCGCCAGCCCCATCGCCGACGCAGCCAGCCCGGCCTGCAGCATGAACCGCCGCCGGTCGCGGTAGACCGCCTCGGGCGTGATCTCGGAAGACACGATATCGGAAGGCCTGCGTATCAGCATGGCAATCTCCAGGAGTCCGTGCGCACGGCAGAGGGTATCCCGCCGCGCATTCCGAGTATAGACAGGGGATGTCGAAAAAGATTCGATAGAGGGAAGAGGAAGCCCACCCCCTGGCGGCCTTCGGCCGCTCCCCCTCAAGGGGGCGGCGCTGGCGGACCGGCAAAGCCGGATCCGCGGCGCCCTGGATCTAGTACCGCTTTCTCCAATTGCCACACCGTTGCTACCGCTGGCAGCCAGCGAAGCACAGGTGCCTCAATCCAAGACGGCGGTCCTAGATCCAGGATGCGGTGGATCCGGCTCCGCCGGTCCACCCGCATCGCCCCCTGGGGGGCGCGCGTCAGCGCGTAGGGGGGGAACTACCTACAGCTCGCCGTAAGAATGCAGCCCCGACAAGAACATGTTCACGCCCAGGAACGCAAAGCCGGTCACGAGCAGTCCCACCAGCGCCCAGTAGGCGGCGAGGTTGCCGCGCAGTCCCTTGATGAGGCGCATGTGCAGCCAGGCGGCGTAGTTGAGCCAGACGATCAGGGCCCAGGTTTCCTTGGGATCCCATTGCCAATAGGCGCCCCAGGCGTCGGCCGCCCACAGGGCGCCCAGCACGGTGGCCACGGTGAAGAACGCGAAGCCCACGGCGATGGCCTTGTACATGATGTCGTCCAGCACCTCGAGGGCGGGCAGGCGCTCGGCGAGCTGGCGGCGGCCCAGCAGGATCCCGCCGACGATCAGCGCGGCGACGCCGGCGTAGATCATCCAGTAGGCGGGCATGCCGCTCTGGCGGAACACCATGGGCTCGACCGCCAGCAGCACGCCCAGCACGAACAGCGGCGCCAGCCGCACCCAGGAGGTGGTCTTGCCGTGGGCCTTGACGAGATAGGCAAACGCAACCATGGCCGCCAGCGAGAACGTGCCGTAGCCGATGAAGTTGGCGGGCACGTGCAGCTTCATCCACCAGCTTTGCAGGGCGGGCACCAGCGGCTGGATCTGCTGCGCGCCGCGGTCGAAGGTGTACCAGAGCAGGAAGGCGACGGCCGATGCGATGACCAGCAGCACGAAGCCGCCCAGGCTGCGCGTGTCGTACCGGCGCTCGTAGTAGAGATAGAACAGCGCGGTGATCAGCGAGAACAGGATGAAGACTTCGTACAGGTTGCTGACCGGGATGTAGCCGATGTCCGGGCTCAGCAGGTAGCTTTCGTGCCAGCGCACCAGGAGGCCGGTCAGCCCGGCAAAGACGGCGCTCCAGGTCAGCGCGGTGCCGAGCCAGGCTGCCGTGCCGCTGCGCGCGATCAAGCCTATCCAATAACAGACCGTGGCCAGCACGAACAGCGAGCACATCCAGAGGATGGCGGATTGGGAAGACAGCAGATATTTGAGGAAGAAGGCCTGCTCCGCCCGTGCCAGATCGCCCTGGTAGAGCGCGACCGCCAGGCCGCCGCTGATGGCCACCGCCACCATCAGTGCCCGCAGCGGCCGCCAGAGCCAGCCCAGCCACGCCAGCACCACGACGGCGCCGACGAGGATGGCCTTGTCGTAGTAATTCATGATGCCGCCCACCCGCTGGAAGGCGAAGGCCGCGCCGGCCGCCAGCAGCAAGGCGAAGACGGCATCGGTCCAATCGACCTTGCGCGGGGCGTCGATGCCCCGGCGTGCGGGCCTGCCGGCATCCCCGCGGGTGGATGAAGTCAATTCCATGCTTGCTACCCTTTCTGATGCGGCGGCAACGCGGCGATATCCGCCTTGAGCCGCTCGAATTCCTGGTTGAAGTCCAGCGTGCGCCGCTGGGACGTCATGGCCATCAAGGTCTGCGCGCCCTGGCCGCCGTTCCCCGGCTTGACCCACAGCCAGACCCGGCGCTCGCGGATGTAGAACATCGAGAACACGCCCAGGATCAACAGCACGCATCCCAGGTATACCGCATTTTTACCGGGGGTCCGGCTCATTTGAAAGACGCTGGCCTGCACGTGGTGGAAATCCTTCAGCCCCAGCACGACCGGAGCGGGATACAGGAAGAGGTCCGACAGCGCGGCCACGGCAACCTGGTTCCAGGCCGTCGCCTCGGCCGCGGCCGGCCCGTCGGCGGGAAGCGGCGGCCGGCCGCTGCGTTCCCGCTCGACCGCGCGCAGTTCGGCCATGGCCCCGCCCAGGAGCTTGACGACGACGTCGGCCGCGCGCTGCTGCTCGGCGGCGGCGACGTTGGTCTCCAGGAAGCGCGCAATGGCCTGCAATCCGCCATTGGCGAAGGTATCGAGCGCCCGCTCGGCCGAGGCCTGCAATTGCGCGGTGAGTTCGTCGCCGGCGCCGCCGGCGGCATGCCGGTTGCCCTGGGCGAACCGGCGCGCCGCCTGCGCCCGCGCCTGGGGATCCTGCAGGGTGGCGCGCAGGTCCATGAATTCCTTCAGGGAATTGTCGGCATCGACCGGCATGCGCACATAGCGGAACTCCTCGTCGGGATTGGTGCGCACGCCGGACAGGAAGACCCGCACGCCGTCGACCTCGACCGGCAGCATGTAGTTGTGGAATTCGTGCGCCTGGCCGCTGGCGTCGCGCAACTTGTACTGCACGCTCGGTCCGACGTTGCGGAAATCGTCGTTCTGGCCCACGCGCGCCGCGCTGCCCGACACGGCCGCCACATGCTCGCGCAAGGCCTTGGGCTCGGCCGCGCCGACGCGGCCATTGGCGAAATTCTCGACGTTGATCGGACGAAAGCCGCTGAACTCGACCGACAGATCCTTCAACGCGTCATTGCCGGCCGCGCCGTCGGCCACCAGCCGGGCGGTCCCGCCCACCTTGCCCGCGACGGGGAATGTATAGGGTTGGTTGCCGCGCAGCGCGTAGCCGGTCAGTTCGAGCGTGCTGCCGCCGTCGTCGAAGCTGGACTGGTAGACGGTGACGCCCTTGTACCGCAGGGGTTCGTTGACCTTGATGGTGGCGGGAAAGCGCTCGCCGGTGTCGTTGTCCGTGACCTCGACCTCGCTCGCGAACAGGCGAGGCATGCCGGTGGAATAGTATTCGACGATGAACTTCTTCAGTTCCAGCGTGAACGGCAGGGGTTGCACCAGCGCGCCGTCGTCCACCATGACGATGGCGTTGCGCGCCTTGCCGCCTTCGGGCACGAGAACGCTGCTGCGGAAGCTGGGGTTGCCGGCCCCGAGGCGCCCGGAGGGAGGCACGTCGGCGATGGCCATGTTCTGGAACAAGGGTTGCTTGCCGCCCAGCCAGATCTGCAGCCGTACCGGCAGCTCGCTGTCGAGCAGCCCGCCGATGCAGACGATGACGATGGCGGTGTGCGCGAAAATGTAGCCCAGCCGGTTGCCGCTGCCGGTCTTGGCTGCCACCAGCGTGGCGCCGCCGCCGGCCTTGGTGCGCACCGCGTAGCCCCGCTGCTTGAGCAGCCCCGCCACCGCTTCGGCCACTTGCCCCGGGGCCGCCGGCGATGCGAATTCCGCGCGGTGATGAAATGCCCTGAGGCTGTTCTCGCGGACATTCTCCCTGAACGAACGCATGTCGCGGATCATCTTGGGCGAGGTGCGGATGATGCACAGGCTGGTGGACACCACCAGGAAGCCCATGATGAGCAGGAACCACCAGGCGTTATAGACGTGGTAGAGCGAGAAGGTCTCGAACACCTCGTACCAGAACGGACCGAACTGGTTGACGTAGTTGTTCGACGGCTGGTTCTGCACCAGCACCGTGCCGACGATGCTCGCCAGGCAGATGAAGACCAGCAGGCTCACGGCGAACCGCATGGAAGTCAGCAGTTCGAACAGATCGGCGCCGAGTCGCCGGGAGGCCGGCCGGGATGCTGGGGTTGAAGCTATCGTCATGATCGGAATGGCGGACCTTGGGCCGCGCTGCACGGATGCCGGGGTAGCCGTGCCATGGAATGCGAAAGGGGCGGAAACTCCGCCCCTTGAGTGACCGTTCGCAACGGCGGTGGTTCCGGGCCGCGCGGTCAGCGCAGGCCGGCGATGTAGTCGGCCACCGCCTTGATCTCGGCGTCGGACATCTTGTTGGCGATTTGCGCCATCGGAACGTTATTGTGCCGCGCGCCGCTGCGGAACGCCACCAGCTGGGCCTCGGTGTATTCGGCGAACTGGCCGCCCACGCGGGGATACTGGGAGGGGATTCCGGCGCCGTTGGGGCTGTGGCACGAGACGCAGGCCGGCACGCCCTTGCTGGCGATGCCGGCGCGGAAGATGCGCTGGCCGAGCTCGACCGTGTCCTTGTTCTTGGCCACGGCGGGCTTGAGCGTCTGGGCGCCGAGGTAGGCGGAGATGTTGCGCATGTCTTCGTCGGTCAGGCCGGCCACGTTGGCGTTCATGACCGCGTTGACCCGCTCGGGAGTCTTGGCGCCTTCCTTGACCTTGAAGTTGACGAGCTGCTTGTAGAGGTATTCGGGGTGCTGTCCGGCCAGCTTGGGATTGGCGGCGCCGGGGCTGTTGCCGCCAGGGCCGTGGCAACTGGCACAGGAAATGATGTTGCGGGCAGGATCGCCATTGGTGAACAACTGCTCGCCCTTGGCCGCATCGACCTTGGGCCGGGGCTGGGCATCGGCGGCCAGGGACGGCACGGCGGCCGCGCCCAACATCGCTCCGCTCGCAACAAGCATCAGGGACAGCACACGCTTCATGAAAACCTCGACCTAAATTCCTAAAAATCAGGCTAGGGATACGCGACTCACGGATGCCTTGTCTCCTGCCATTCCTGCTGGTTCCGACCGTCCGGACGGACGGGTGGACACGGCGGGAAAACTCTTCCTGCAGGCGTCTCCGCGGGGCCCACTTACCCCCATTTATTCATTCGGCCCGGCTCGCGCCGGAGGTGAACGTTCTTCTACTGCGAGTTCTTGTACTGCAATGCTGCCGGGGAAAGCCGCAAGGCGCACGGCCCCATGCTTGCACTTTCCGACTTTAAGAAACCTCTTATTATAGCAACTACAGAGTAGCCGATTAAAAACATTCGGGCAGGGACATCGACATGGCGGTTTATCAGCTCGGCGCCGACGCGCCCCACATTCCAGCATCCGCATACGTGGCCGAAGGCGCCACGGTCATCGGCAAGGCCCGGCTGGGCGAAAACGCCAGCGTCTGGCCGGGGGCGGTGATCCGCGCCGACAACGACGACATCGTCCTGGGCGATTCGAGCAACGTGCAGGAAGGCGCGGTGCTGCACACCGATCCCGGCCTCAAGCTCATCGTGGGCGACTACGTCACCGTCGGCCACCAGGCCATGCTCCACGGCTGCACCATCGGCGACGGTTCGCTCATCGGCATCCAGGCGGTGGTGCTGAACCGGGCGGTCATCGGCAAGAATTGCCTGGTGGGCGCGGGCGCCATCGTCACCGAAGGCAAGGTCTTCCCCGATCGCTCCCTGATCCTGGGCGCGCCCGCCAAGGTCGTGCGCGAGCTGACCGACGAGGACATCGCGCGCATCCGCAAAGGGGTGGAGAGCTACGTGCAGCGGCAGCAGCTGTTCAAGAAGGAACTCAAGAAGATCGGATGACTCCCGGCGGCGGCCGCCGGGCAAGGCGTCGCGGCGCGGGCCCGAGCCTTACAATAGGCGGTTCTTACTCAATTTCGCCGCGCAGCGACGCCCAGTGTCCATACTCCATCGCGCCCATTTCACGACGTCCGCCGCCCGGCTCGACCAACTGCCCCCGCCCGGAGCGCCGGAAGTCTGCTTCGTCGGCCGCTCCAACGCCGGCAAGTCGTCGGCGATCAACGTCCTCACCCAGCAGAAGCGTCTGGCGTTTTCCAGCAAGACGCCGGGCCGCACCCGGCTCATCAACATGTTCGGCATCCCCGACCCGATCGAGCCCGAGCGCGACCTCGGGTTCCTGGTCGACCTGCCCGGCTACGGCTATGCCTCGGTGGCCAGGGAAGACCGGTCGCAGTGGGCGCAGGTGCTGGGCGGCTATCTGCGCAACCGAGCCTCGCTGGCCGGCGTGGTGATGCTGGTGGACATCCGCCGCGGCGTCACGGACCTGGACCGCAACCTGGTCGACTGGATCGCTCCCGCGGGCAAGCCGGTCCTGGCCTTGCTGACCAAGGCCGACAAGTTCCCCTACGGGCAGCGCATCAAGGCCCAGTTCGCCGTCAAGAAGGAACTGGCGGCCATCGGTGCCCTGCATACCGTGGCGTTTTCCTCGACGCATCGCATCGGCCTGGAAGAAGCCGCGGCCCACATCGAGGGCTGGCTGCTGCCGCAGGTCGCGCCGTGACGGCAGGGGCGATGCGATGATATCTTGCGATGGCGGGGTGCCGCCCCTCCCGCCTCGCCGCAACGACTGGACGCAAAGCAATGAGCCAACACGAAGTATTCGCCGATTTTCCCGCCGGACGGCCCCGCCGCCTGCGGCGCGATGATTTCACCCGGCGCCTGGTGCGCGAGAGCCGGCTCTCGGCCGACGACCTGATCTATCCCGTTTTCGTGGCCGAGGGCAAGGGCCTGCGCCAGCCGGTGCCTTCGCTGCCCGGCGTCGAACGCTACAGCCTCGACACCCTGCTGCCGGTGGCCGAACAATGCGTCGAGCTCGGCATCCCGGTCCTGGCCCTGTTCCCGGTCATCGCACCGGAGCTCAAGACGCCGGACGGCATCGAGGCAACCCGTCCCGATGGCCTGGTCCCGCGCGTGGTCGCCGAGCTCAAGAAGCGCCTGCCGGAGCTGGGCATCCTGACCGACGTTGCGCTCGACCCCTACACCAGCCACGGCCAGGACGGCCTGATCGACGAATCCGGCTACGTCCTGAACGAGCCGACGGTGGAGATCCTGGTCAAGCAGGCCCTGGCGCAGGCCGAGGCAGGCGTGGACATCGTCGCGCCCAGCGACATGATGGACGGCCGCATCGGGGCCGTCCGCGGCGCGCTGGAGGCCGCCGGCCACATCCACACCCGCATCATGGCCTACTCGGCCAAGTACGCCAGCGCCTTCTACGGCCCCTTCCGCGACGCGGTGGGCTCGGCCTCCAACCTGGGCAAGTCGAACAAGGCGGCCTACCAGATGGACCCGGGCAACATCGACGAGGCGCTGCGCGAAGTCGCGCTGGACCTGCGGGAAGGCGCGGACATGGTCATGGTCAAGCCCGGCATGCCCTACCTGGACGTCCTGCGGCGGGTCAAGGACACTTTCCGCGTGCCGACCTTCGCCTACCAGGTCAGCGGCGAGTACGCGATGATCAAGGCGGCCTGCGCCAACGGCTGGCTGGACGAGGACAAGGTGGTGATGGAAGCCCTGCTCGCCTTCAAGCGCGCCGGCGCCGACGGCATCCTGACCTACTTTGCGCTCGACGCGGCCCGCAAGCTGAAGGGGTGAAGCCATGGACGTCCTCTGGATTTCGGAGAACGGAGGGCCCCGTCCACACAACGCGGCGCAGCTGGCCGCCAGCAAAGGCTTCCTGTGGATAGACGCGAACGCCGAGGAAGTGGCGCAGAATCCCGAGGCCTGGCGCGAGGAAATCGAACGGCTGACCGGCGTGCACCTGCATGACTTGCACCTGCAGGATGCCATCAATCCGGTCCATCCTTCGTACTTCGACAATACGATCACCTACGAGATGGTGGTGTTCCGGCGCATCGTGACGGACGCGCCGCCATCCGAAGCGCGCACGGCCGGCAACGGCAAGGTCGGCATCCCGCTGCTGGCGAGCCTGCGCACCCAGCCCGTGTCGTTCTTCGTCCTGAAACAGGCGCTGCTGTCGGTGCGCCACGGCCACAGCACCACTTGCGAAGAGATGAAGCGCCGCCTGGCCGAGCAGCGCGGCGAGGCGGTCCGGGAGGAACGGCGCGACCGCACGCCCAGCACCATCGGGCCGCTGAGCCGCCCGCCGTCCGGCCCCGCGGAGCTGATGCTGAGGCTGCTCAACGGCATGGTCGACAAGTACCTGGCGCTGCGCCAGCCCCTCACCTTGCAGCTGGACCGGTGGCAGCGCGAGCTGCTCAACCCCAGCGGCCGGTTCCGCAACTGGCTGGCGCTGCTCGATGCCCGCATCGTGCTGCGGCGCCTCGAGAATATCTGCGAAGAGCAATACGATGCGTTGTCCGAGTTGCGCGATGCGGCCATGGACCGAAGCGAGGACGCCTGGGGCTCAGGCGCCTTCGACCAGCGGCGCGACGCGCTGCTGGTGCGCATCAACGATGTCATGGAACACGTCAACCGTGTCCTGAGCCATGCCCGCCGCATGGAGTCGTCGGTGGAGAACGCGGTGCAGCTCCACTTTTCCGCCACCGCCCACCGCACCAACGAGATCATGCGCATCCTGACGGTGGTCACCGTCATCTTCATGCCGCTCACGCTCATCACCGGCATCTTCGGCATGAACTTCGACTACATGCCGCTGCTGCACGAACGCGGCGCGTTCTGGTGGATCATCGTCGGCATGGTCTTGCTGGCGATGCTGCTGTGGACCTGGTTCTCGGCCCGTCGTTTCCTTGAAATGCGCCCCTACCGGGTGGCCGAGGCGCTCGCACGCAAGGCGGGGTTGCGAGCCGGCAAGTCCAGCGACGACCCCGCCGAACGACTCTGACCGGGATCCGCCATGGCCGAGCCCCTCTCCCTGCAGCGCCGCGTCGGCGCCATCGCCGCACGTCTCTATGACGGCATTGCTTCGCCGGACCAATGGCTGGCCGGCCTGGAGCTGCTCAGGACGGCGGTGGATGGGCAGGCGTTCCATCACATCACGGTCGATCGCGGCACCGGCGCCGTCGTGGAAGGCCTGGCCTTCAGGGACGCGCCCCAGGGCAAGGTCGCCGAATACGAACAGCATTACGCGACCCGCGACGAACGGGTCGCGCTCATCTCGCGCCTGCGCGAGGGAAGCTTCATCCTGGACCACGAGCACCTGGACAGCCGGCAGATGTCGCGATCGGCGGTCTACGCCGACTTCCTGCGCAGCGTGGACCTGCGGCATTCGATGGCGGCGCTGGTGCGCGAGGACGCCTCGTCGCGCGACTACCTCGGCATCATGCGGGCCTTCGACCATCGCGCCTACGGCGAACGCGAGCGCGCCCTGCTGACACTCGTCATGCCCGACATGGTGCGCGCGGGACGGCTGCGCTCGCACATGCGCCAGCTGAGCCGCGAGGCCCTGCTGGGCCGCACCGCCCTGGATTATCTACCGCGCGGGGTCGCGGTGGCGAACGCGCAGGGGCGCGTCGAATATGCCAATGCCCGGGCCGAGCGGCACCTGCGGACCGCCGACTGGCTGGGCACGAAGGCGGACATGCTTTGCCTGCGGGACGTCCAGGCCCAGCCCAGGTTGCGGACGGCTCTGCAGGCCGCCTGCTCGCCCACCCGGAAGGCGGATCTCTTCACCGCCAACACCGTTTCCGGCAAGGTCTGGATCACCGTCGTGCCGCTCGAACCCTTGCACCCGCTCGCCGGCCTGCGCACGACGCCCTTGGCCCTGGTCATTTTTTCCGTCGCGGGCGAGAACCTGCCCCTCGAGGCCGGTCTGCTGTCGAAGGCGCTGGGGATCACGCCTACCGAGGCGCGGCTCGCCCAGGCGCTGGCGGCCGGCACAACCGTCAAGGGCTTTGCCGCCGCGCAGGGAATATCGCTGACCACCGTGCGCAGCCACCTGAAGAATCTCTTCAGGAAAACCGGCTGCCGCCGCCAGGTGGAGCTGGTGCAATTGATACGAGCGCTGGGCTGACAGGCCGGCGGCGCGCACGCCTTGGGCCTCCTCAGTGCCCGGAAGCGGCCAGCACGTCGTCCAGCACGCGCGCGAACCGCTCGGCTCCCTGGAAGCCGATGACGCGCTGCCCCAGCGGCTGTCCGCCCGGAGCGAAGAACACGATGCCCGGCGGCCCGAACAGCTTGAAGCGCTTGAGCAGCTCGCGGTCGTCGGCATTGTTGGCGGTCACGTCGGCCTGCACGAGGCGCAGGCGGGCAAGGCGTTGCGCCACCTCGGGCCGTGGAAAGGTCAAGGCCTCCATCTCCTTGCACGACACGCACCAGTCGGCATAGAAGTCCAGCATGACGGGGCGATCGGACGCGGCAAGCAGCGCATCAAGCTCGGCCACGTTGCGCACCCGTTCGAACACGGCGCCGCCGGCGGCCGGCCGGGAGATGGCGCTTCCCGGAGGAGTCCACAATTCCCCGCCCGCGGCGGGAGTCTCTTGCATCCCCGTGGGCGCGGCGCCGGGCGCTTGCCGCGCCGGATCCCAGGCGGCGATATGGGCCAGCGGCTGCAGCGGGTCGCGCCCGCCGCTGGCCAGGCCGATCGCCTGCAGCGCGCCGGCCAGCGCGAACAGGACGCCCACGCCCTTCATCATCCGGCGTCCGGTGCCGGCCCCGGCCGGCAAGGCGTCGAAAGCATGCAGCAAGGCGGCCGCGAGTATGGCCAGGACGGCCCACCCCGCCATCTGCACCCAGCCCGGCAGGACCGGCCACAGCATCCACCAGGCCACCGCGAGCAGCAGCATGCCGAAGAGCCGCTTCACGCCGTCCATCCAGGCTCCGGCCTTGGGCAGCAAGGCGCCGGCGGAAGCGCCCGCCGCCAGCAGCGGCACGCCCATTCCCCAGGCCAGCGCGAACAGCGCGGCGCCGCCCAGCCACACGTCGCCCGTTTGCGAGACGTAGAGCAATGCCCCGGCCAGCGGCGCGGCCACGCAGGGGCCGACGATCAAGGCCGAGACGGCACCCATGGCGAGCGCGCCGGTGGCCCGCCCCCCCGGCAGCCGCGCGACCCGGTTCGACAAGGCGGTCTGCCAGCGCGAGGGCAATTGCAGCGTGAACACGTCGAACATGGCCAGCGCCAGCACGGCCAGCAGCACGGCGAACGCGCCCAGGACCCATGGGGTCTGCAGCGTGGCCGCCAGGCTGACGCCGCTCAAGGCCGCCAGCAGGCCGACCGCCGTATAGACCACCGACATGCCGAGCACGTAGGCCGCGGCCAGGCCCAGGCCGCGCAGCCGCGGCCGCCGGCTGGCGGTCGCGGCGTCGCCTACCACGATGGCGGACAGAATGGGCACCATGGGCAGCACGCAGGGGGTCAGGGACAGCAGGACGCCCAGCCCGAGAAATATCAATGCCGTACGGACCAGGCCACTGCCGGCCAGCATGCCTGCGAGGCCCACGTCGTCGGTCCCCGCAAATACCGACCAGGCCGAGGGCGATCCGGCGCCGCCCTCGATCTGCGGCAGACCGCCGGCCGCGGAGGCCGGCCGCACGCGGACCTTGTGCTCGGCCGGCGGATAGCACAGGCCCGCGTCGGCGCATCCCTGGCTGGTCACGGTCAGCGCGAAGGCGGCGCCGGTGGGGATGGTGAGCCGGACAGCCACGCTGTCGCGATAGGTCTCCACTTCCTTGCCGAAGGTCTGGTCGAACTTCACCTGCCCGGGCGGCAGCTGCGGATCGCCCAGTTGCACTTCCGGCGGCTCGGCGACGAAACGGAACTGTTCGCGGTACATGTAATAGCCCGGCGCGATCTGCCAGGAAAACTCGACGGCGTCCGGCGCCACGGCACGGGCCGAGAAGCGGAATGCCTGCTCGGGGGGGAGGAACTCTTGCGCCGGAGCGGGCCGCGGCAGGATGACGGCGCAGGCCCACAGCAGGCAGGCCAGCATCCAGAAAGGACGCGAACCGAGAGCGGGCAAGGAACGGAACATGGACATCAGTTTTGCGTTTCCTGCCGGACCCAATCCAGGTAGGCCGGCAATCCTTCGGTTATGGGCACGGCGATGATCTCGGGCACCTCGTAGGGATGCAGTCCGGCAATCGCCTCTCGTACGGCCTGCAAGCGGGCCGCGGTGGTCTTGATGAACAGCGGAATCTCGTCGGCGGACTCCACTTCCCCCTGCCACCGGTAGATGGACCGCATCGGCGCGCCGACGTTCACGCAGGCGGCCTGCCCGCCTTCCACCAGGCGGCGGGCGATGCGCTGGGCAGTCTCGGCGTCCGGCGCATTGCTCAGCACCAGAACCACTTCATCAGCATCATGACGCGACAACGACATAATAATCTCCATCAAAATACCCGCGCCCCTAGCGCAACAGGCGGCGGCGCATCAGCGCGGACGCGAGCCACACCGCCGCGGCGGCCGTCGCCGCGAGCTGCAGCACGTGGGCCCATGGATGGTCGGGCACGCGCCCCAGCACCAGCGGCCTGACCAGCTCGATGGCCGGCGCCAGGGGCAGCAGACGGGCCGCCTGCACCAGCGCGTCGGGCAGCTGCGACACGGGAAAGAACACCCCCGACAGGAACACCATGGGCGTCACGCCAAGCGTGAAGTAGTACATGAAGAAGTCGAAGCCCTTGGCCAGCGCGGACATGACGAGCGCCAACGCGGCGAAGGCCACCCCGATGAGCGCAAGCACGAGCGGTATCCACAGCAGCGTGACCGCGCGGGAGATGTCCAGCGCCGCCACCACCAGCAGGATCGCCAGGCCGCTCTTCATGCTCTTGGCCGCGGCCCAGAGGATCTCGGCGAAAACGACGTCGTCGAGGGAGAGCGGCGTATTGAGCATGGCATCCCAGGACCGCTGGATGTGCAGCCGGGAGAAGGCGCTGTAGGTTGCCTCGAAGGTCGCCGCATAAAGCGCCCCCATGCAGATGGAGCCGGCGGCGAGGAAGGTCACGTAGGGCACGCCGTCTATGCCTGGCAGCAGGCTGCCCAGCCCGTACCCCAGGGCGAGCAGGGCCACCATGGGGTCCATCACATCGCCCAGGATCGTGGTCAACGCGGTCTTGCGCCACACGAGGAAATTGCGCCGTAGCACCGGAATGCAGCCGCGTCCCGGCCGGGGCAGCCCCCAGATGCCGGCCCCCGAAGGTCTCATCACCTGCTCACTCATCTCGATTTCCATGACGTCACGCGCCCCCGCCGCCCAAGCGCAAGCGCGCCGGAGGAGCCATCCTACTCGCGCAAATCCCGGCCGGCGATGCGCAGGAACAGGTCTTCCAGGTTGGCCGGACGATGCAGGTAACGCAGCCTTCCGCCATCCCGCAGATAACTCAGCACACGCTCGGGCTCGGCGGTATAGCAATAGACGGTTTCGCCGCTGACCTCCACCCGGCCCGGCATGGCCGCCCGATGGCGTTCGAGCCAAGCGAACGCGTCGTCGCCGAACACCTCCACGACTTCCGGCTCCACATGGCGCGCGATCAGCTCTTGCGGCGCGCCCTCGGCGATCATCCGACCATGATCGACCAGCCCCAGCCGGTCGCACAGGCGCTCGGCCTCGTCCATGAAATGCGTGGTCAGCAGGATCGTCTTGCCCCGCCCCAGCAGGGTCTTCAAGCGTTCCCAGATCAGGTGGCGGGCCTGCGGATCCAGGCCGGTGGTGGGCTCGTCCATCACGATCAGGTCCGGATCGTTGACCAGCGCCCGGGCCAGCGTCAGGCGCCGCTTCATGCCTCCCGACAATTCGTTGATGCGAGCCGTGCGCTTGGATTCGAGCGAGGCGAATTCCAGCAGGCCGGGAATGCGCCGGCGGATCTCGGCGTCGGCAAGGCCGAAATAGCGGCCGAACACCAGCAGATTCTCTTCCACGGTGAAATCGGGATCGAGGTTGTCCATCTGCGGCACCACGCCTATGCGCGCCCGCGCCTGCCGGGCCTGCGCCGGCACGTCGTGGTCCAGCAGGCGGATGACGCCGCCGTCGATGGGCGTGAGCCCCAGTACGGAGCGCAAGGTCGTGGTCTTGCCTGCACCGTTCGGCCCCAAGAGGCCGTAGCATTCGCCGCGCGCGATCTGGAAGGAGAGCCCGTCCACGATGGCGCGGCCGCCGTAACGCTTGTCGAGCCGCTCGACCCGCAGGGCGGGTCCGGAACCGGGGAATGCCACGGGCTTGGCCCCGGCATGCAGCGCATTGGTGGTCATAGCGGAATAGTACCCCGGGGCGCCGCGGCCCCCGCCCCGGCTCGAAACGCGCAGGGTTTTCCTGATGCTGGCAAACGAGAAAAGTGATTGCCCGCTTCGCAAGGAACGTAACATGATGTAACGATACTCACTCAAGGTCCGTCATGGGCAGCATCCCGTCCCTGGAAACCTACGACGCGCTGGTCGAGCACTGCTACGAGAGCGTGCTCGACGCATCGCACTGGCCCGGCCTGCTCGAGGCCCTCGTCGCGGCCAGCGGCCGGCAGTCGGGCGCCATGGCGATCCGCGATCCCGGGCAGAACCAGGCCACCGTCACGGCATCGATCCGGTGCGATCCCACCGCCATCGAGGCTTACAACGGCCACTACGGCGGGATCGATCCGGTGCGTCCCTGGATCGCCACGCACGAGGCCGGCCAGTGGTGCCACGACCGGCGCGACCTGGGAACCGGCGTGGTGGCCAGCCATCCCTACTACCGGGAGTTCCAGCAGGCCTACGGCATCGACGACCGCGCGTCGATCCAGCTCACCGGCGATGGCTCCCGCATCTACCTGGCCGTCCTCACGGCCATTGGCGCACAGACCGATGCCGCCCACGATGAACTGCTCGCGCGCATCGCTCCGCACCTGCGGCGGGCCGGCCGGATGTTCGATGCGATGTCGGCCGTTCGAGAGGGCTTGCGCCAGCGCGAGCGGCTGCTCGACGGGCTGCCGACGCCTCTGTGGCTGCTCGACGACGAGCGGCGGGTGGCCTATCGCAACGCCGCCGCGGAACGCTACGCGGCGCTGCCGGATGGCGCCTTGTGCGAACAAGGCGGCTACGTCCGCCCCCGGCGAACCACGACCGGCCGGCTGGAAAGTGCCATCGAGCAAGCGCTCGCCCGATCCGGGCCGGCGCGCGGCGGCCGCATCGCCCCTCCCAGCGCCGGCGGCGCCGAGATACTCGTGGCGCCGCTGCCCGATACCCATCCGGACAATCCGCAAGAGCGGCCGCTGGCGGTGGTGAGCGTGGTCGACCCCGCGCTGCTGACCCTGCGCCTGGCCGACCTGTTCCAGTTCAGCCGCGCCGAGGCCCGGCTGGCCGCGCGGCTGCAAGAAGGATGCAGCCTCGCCGAGTACGCGCAAAACCAGGGCATCGCATTGAGCACGGCGCGCACGCAATTGCGCGCGCTCTTCGTCAAGACCGGCACTCACAGGCAAGGCGAACTCGTCAGCCTGCTCCTGCGCCTGTCGCGTCACTGAGCGCCACGCGCCGCATCGGCCTGCCGCCGCGCGGTCCATGGCAATCGCGCGACCGCCATGCTATCCTGGCTGCACCAGGAGAACGAAGCGACGCATCCTGCGCTTCTACCGAAGGCGTATCCCCTGAAACGCTCAGGTTTCAAGACTGGCAACCAAACAACTGGAGAGCGTCGCGCCCGGACTCGAGCGCGGCCGCCGAAGGGGCAAGCGACGCCATCCGGCGCACGCGAATCTCTCAGGCAAAAGGACAGTAGGGGCAAGCGGCATGGCCGCTTGCCCCTGCTATTTCCGAGAGCCTGCAATGAAAGTCATCGTCATGGGCGCCGGCATCACCGGCGTCGCGTCGGCCTGGTACCTCGCCAAGGCCGGGCACGAAGTCGTCGTCCTCGAACGCAACGCGGGCGCGGCCCGCGAAACCAGTTTCGGCAACGGCGGCCAGATTTCCGTCAGTCATGCCGAGCCCTGGGCCAACCCCTCCGCCCCCCTGAAGCTGCTGCGCTGGCTCGGGCGCGAAGACGCGCCGCTGCTGTTCCGGCTGCGCGCCGATCCGCAGCAATGGAAATGGAGCCTGCAGTTCCTGCGCGAATGCACTGCCGCGCGGTCGCTGCACAACATGGTCCAGATCCTGAACCTCGGCACCTATAGCCGGACCAGCCTGCAGGAACTGCGCGCCGAGACCGGCATCCAGTACGACCATCTGCAGCGCGGCATCCTGCATTTCTATACCAGCCAGAAAGAGTTCGATGCCGCCATGGAACCGGCGCGTGTCATGCGGGAGATGGGATGCGAGCGCCGCGTCATCGACCGCGACGAGGCCGTGCGCATCGAGCCGGCGCTGGCCCGGATCGGGCCGCGCCTGGCCGGCGCCACCTATACCAGCGCCGACGAGTCGGGCGACGTGCATTTGTTCACTACCCGCCTGGCAGCCCTCTGCGCCGAGCGGGGCGTCACGTTCCGCTACGGCGTGCGCATCCAGGCGCTGCGCACCGAAGGCGGCGCCATGACCGGGGTCGAGATCGCCGGCGAGACCGGCGGCTACGAAATCGTCGACGGCGACGCCTACGTGCTGGCCCTGGGCAGCTTCAGCCCGTTGCTGGCGCGGCAGGCCGGCGTACCGCTGTCCATCTATCCGGCCAAGGGATACTCGGCCACGCTGCCCGTGCTGGACCCCGCGCTGGCGCCGCAGGTAAGCCTGACCGACGACGAATACAAGCTCGTGTTCTCGCGCCTTGGCGACCGGCTGCGCGTGGCCGGCACGGCGGAGCTGAACGGCTACACGCTGGAGTTGAACCAGGTGCGGTGCGAAGCGCTGGTCAAGCGCACGCTGGAGATCTTCCCCGGCATGAGCCGGCCCGAGCTGGCACGCTACTGGGCCGGCCTGCGGCCCGCCACGCCGGGCAACGTGCCCTACATCGGCGCATCGAAGGTCCGCGGCCTGTATCTGAACACGGGCCATGGCACCCTGGGCTGGACGCATGGCTGCGGTTCGGGCCGCGCCGTGGCCGAGATCATCGACGGGCGCCAGCCGGAAGTGGACTTCTCCTTCACCGGACAGGAAGCCCGCCGCGCCGTGCCCCGGCTAGCGGCGGCCTAGGATCCGCGGGGCTCCGCGTCCTCAGGCCGACACAGCCTCGGCGGCCTCCCGCGGTTCCCGGGGCGGTTCCGCGCCCCGTCGGTTCCGCGCCAGCGGCGGCCGGCCCAGGATATGGTCGGCCGCCTTTTCCGCCATCATGATGATGGGCGCGTTGGTGGGACCCCGCACGACTCGCGGCATGGCCGACCCGTCCACCACGCGCAGCCCGTCCACGCCGCGCACCCGCATCTGCGCGTCCAGCACCGCGAGCGGATCCCGCTCGTGCCCCATCTTGCAAGTGCCCACGGGATGGTGCAGGGTAATGGCCGTGCGCCGCACGAAGGCATCGATGTCCTCGTCGCTGGTTGCCTGCGGCCCGGGCGCGAGCTCTTCCCCCCGGAATGGCGCCATGGGCGGTTGCTGGCCGATCGCGCGCATGATCCGCACCATTTGGCGCACGGCGCGCCTGTCGTAGTCGGTGGAAAGGAAGTTCTGCCGGATCACCGCGGGGGCGGTGGGATCGCCGCTGCCCAGCGTCACGCTGCCGCGGCTCTCGGGTGCGATGAACACGCCCTTGATGGCGTAGGCGTCGACGTACGGCTTGAGCAGCGGACCGAAATGCGGTCCCGCGTTCATCGGCGCCGCCGCCAGCAGCAATTGCAGGTCGGGCAGGTCCAGTTCCGGATGGCTGCGCACCAGGCCCACGGCCGCGGCCGGCACCTTGCTCGACACCCCGGTGCCGAACATCCACGTACGCAGCAGATCGATGCCGATGCGGTCCAGACGCAAGGCGCGATACAGCGGCCCCGGTTCGCTGCGGCGCCAGCGCACGTCGCACACCACGTGATCCTGCAGGTTCCGGCCCACGCCGGGCAGGTCGACCTTCGCCTGGATGCCATGCATCCGCAACTGAGCCGCGTCCCCGATGCCTGACAGCATGAGCAGCTGCGGCGTGTTGATCACGCCGCCGGCCAGCAGCACTTCACGCTCGCACACGATACGCTCGCGCTTTCCGCCGCGCAGTACCTCGACGCCGATCGCCCGCCCCTTCTCCATCAATACCTTCGTGGTCAGGGCGCCGGTCCACACTTCGACGTTGCCCCGCGCCACGGCCGGTCGCAGGTATGCCGAGGCCGCGCTCCAGCGGCGGCCGCGGCGTATGGTCGCCTGCATGGGGCCGAACCCCTCGATGCTGGCGCCGTTGTAGTCGCCGTTGCGCGGGTAGCCGGCCAGGTCGGTCGCGCGCAGGAAGGCATCCACCAGCGGATCGTCGTAGTGCAGGCGCGTCACGGTCAACGGGCCATCGCCGCCCCGCAGCTCGCTGCTCCCCTCCTCCCAGGACTCGCTGCGGCGGAAGTAGGGCAGCACGTCGTCATAGGACCAGCCCTCGAGCCCCAGGTCGCGCGCCCAATGATCGTAGTCTTCCCTGGCGCCGCGGGCGTAGGCCATGCCGTTGATGGAGGTCGATCCGCCCAGTACTTTGCCGCGCGCGCATTCGATGCGGCGGCCGTCCATGCCGGGCTCGGGCTGGGTGAAGTAGCCCCAGTCGTAAAGCCTGTGCTTGAGGATAAGGCCCCAGGTCAGCGGCACCTGGATGATGGGCGAGCGATCGCGGCCGCCGGCTTCCAGCACCAGTATCCGCAGGCCCGGATCCGCGCCCAGGCGATAGGCCAGCGTGCAGCCGGCCGAGCCCGCGCCCACGATGATGTAGTCGTAGTTGCTCACGTCACGCCAGCTTCAGGTTGATGTTCTTGGTGTAGGTGAACTCGAGCAATTCCTCGAAGCACTCCTCGCGGCCTATGCCCGATTGCTTGACGCCGCCGAAAGGCGCGCCGATGAAATGCTGGCTGGTGTTGTTGATCCAGACGTAGCCGGTATGGATGCGGCGGGCCGCCCGGTGCGCGGTGTCCAGGTCGCGGGTCCATATCGATCCGGTGAGGCCGAAATCGACGGCGTTGACGTCGGCCCACATCGCATCTTCGTCGGACCAGCGGAACACCGACATGATGGGCCCGAACACCTCTTCGCGCGCCAGCCGCATGTCGGGCCGCATGTCGGCGAACACCGTCGGTTCGAAGAAGAAACCGTTCCGCAGCGCCGGATCCGTGGGCCGGCGGCCGCCGGCCACCAGCCTGGCTCCCTGCTCCAGGGCGGACTTCACGAAACCCTCGACCTTCTCCAGCTGGGCGCGGCTGACCAGCGACCCCATGGTGGTGGCCGGATCGGAGGGGATCCCGGGACGGTGCCTTTGGGGCAGGAGCTCGGCGACGCGCGCCAGGACTTCGTCATGGATACTGTCGTGCAGGAACACCCGGCTGGTGGAGCCGCAGCTCTGGCCCGACCAGGTAAAGTTCATGCCGCCCACGATACCTTCCACCAGCTTGTCGAGATCCGCGTCCGGATAGGCCACCAGCGCGTTCTTGCCGCCCAGTTCGAGCAGCACCGGCTTCAGTCCGTCGGCGGCGGTCTTCATGACCGCCTTGCCGGTCGGCACGCCGCCGATGAGGGTGATCTTGCGCACGAGCGGATGCGCCGCCAGCGCTTCGCCGCACGCGCGTCCGCCGCACAGGAAATTGACCACGCCCTTGGGAAACACATCGCCGATCAGCTCCGCCAGCCGGATGATGGACAGCGGCGCCTGGTCCGGGGCCTTCACCACCACGGTATTGCCGGCTGCCAGCGGCGCGGCGATGCGCATGGCGGCGAACATCAGCGGGTGGTTGTAGGCCACGATGCGCGCCACGACGCCCAGGGGCTCGCGCACCGTATAGTCCAGGTACCCCGGCCCCATGGGCAGGGTTTCGCCCTTGACTTCCTGCGCCAGGCCGGCGAAGTAATCGAGGCTGTCGGCGGCAAAGCCGGCGTCCTTGGCCAGGATGGATACCGGATTGCCGTTGTTGAGCGAATCCAGCAGCGCCAGCTCCTGCGCATGCTCGCGCAGGATGTCCGCCGCGCGGCGCAACAGCCGGCCGCGCGCCATCGGCGGCATGGCGGCCCAGCCCGGAAACGCCTCCTGCGCGGCGCGCACCGCCGCATCGACGTCGCTCGCATCGGCCACGGGCGCATCGGCCAGCGGCTCGTCATAGGCCGGATTGATGGTCGGCGCGTAGACGCCGGCCAGGGGCTCGTGCCAGGCGCCTCCGTAGAAGAGCTGGCGATGGGCGGGGAGGATCCCGGCCGGGATTTCATGTGAACGCATGGCTTCTCCGATAGATTCGATCCGCGTCAGGCGCGGTATTTGGCGCCGGCGGCCCGCAGCGCTTCGTAATCCTTGCGGGCTTCCGGCGAGAGCTCCTTCATCGCCGCCGGAATCACCGCATCCAGATAGGTCTTGGCATCGGCCGCGGACAGTTCGATCATCTCGCCGCCGCCCTTCTCCCAGATGGCGCGGGCCTCGGCCACGCGCGCGTGCACGCGGGGCCCGATCTCGGCGTCGGTCTTGCGCGCGGCCTGGCGCAGCGCGGCCTCCAGCGGCCCGGCCGACTTGAGGAAGGTCGGGCTCGCCAACCCAACGATCGAGATGTAGGTGGAAGGCAGCAGGGTCTGCGACTTGGCGACGTCGAAATACTTGAGCGCCGACGGGATGGGCGTGCCCGAATACACGCCGTCGAGGGTGCCGTTCTGGAACGCCGGCAAGACCTCGCCGAGCGACATCGACACGGGGTTGGCGCCCAGCTGCCTGAGCTGGGCGATCAGTATCGACGAACCCGGCACCCGGATCTTCTGCCCGGCCAGGTCGGACAGCTTGCGGATGGGCTTGCGCGACACGATGCTGCATTGCGAGTGCACGAGCGTCGTGAGAACCTCGACGCCCTTGTTGGCCGCGATGGACGCCAGGCGCTTCTTCACGCCGGCGTCGGCCAGCACCTTCATGCCATGGTCAATGCTGTCGAACATGCCGGGCACGGCCAGCGCGCCGAACCGCGCATCCAGCCCCTCGTACATGCCGGATGCGTTGAGCGCCATTTCCACGGTGCCCATGCTCACGCCCTCGATGGTGCGCTGCGCGGTGCCGAGCTGGCTGGCCGGATAGACCTGGCCCTTGACCTTGTTCTGGGTCGCGGCCTCGATGTTGGCCTTGTAGGCGGTCAGCCAATCCACGCCCAGGTCGTCGGTGGTGGTGGTGGTCAGCTTCATGACCAGGTTCTGCGCGCGGGCGGCGGGCAGGAACGCGAACGCTCCCAGGCCGGCCAGATGCGCGAGGCATTGACGGCGGTTCATGGTGATGTCTCCAGTGGTGGAAGGCCGGTCGCGGCCGGTTTTCAGTTCAACAGCAAGCGCATGCCCCAGAGCGAGATGCCGGGGATATAGGTAATGAGTCCCAGTGCGATCAGGTAGATGACGACGAACGGCACGATGCCCCGGTAGATGCTCTCCAGCGGCAGCTTGAGCACGCTCTGCGCCACGAAGATGTTGATGCCGAAAGGCGGGTGGAACAGTCCGATCGACAGGTTGACGGTGAGGATGATGCCGAAGTGGATCGGGTCCACGCCTATCGCCGTCACCAGCGGCATGAGCAGCGGCGACAGCAGCAGGATGGCCGACAGCGGGTCGATGAAGCAGCCCACCGCCAGCAGCAGGATGTTGATCGCCAGCAGCAGCGACCAGCCCGGCAGGTGCAGGTCGGTCAGCCACTGCACCAGCGCCGCCGGCACCTGGTGCACCGTCAACAGCCAGCCGAACACGTTGGCGCAGGCCACGATGATGAGGATCTGCCCCGTGAACACCGCGGTCGTTCCCGCACTGGCGAGAATGTCGCGCCACGACAGCTCCCGGTAGAAGTAGCGCGCGACCACGATGGCGTACAGGCACGCCACCGCCGCCGCCTCGGTGGGCGAGAAGACGCCGCCGTAGATGCCCCCCAGGATGATGATGGGCGCGCCCAGGGCGCCCATGCCGCGCGCCGCGGCCCGGCCGAACACCGTCCAGGAGAACCGCTCGCCGCCCCCGATGCGGTGCCGCCGCGCATACCAGATCACGTAGCCGCACAGCATGCCCGCAAGCAGCAGCCCCGGCAGCACGCCCGCGGCGTAGAGCCGGGGCACGGATTGCTGCGCGGCCGCGCCATAGACGATCATGGGGATGCTGGGGGGAATGATGATGTCGATCGCGCCCACGGCAGTGAGCAGCCCGGCGGAGAATTTCTCGGGATAGCCGCTGCGCCGCAGCGCCGGCAGCATGACCCGGCCGATGGTGGCGACAGTGGCCGCGCTGACGCCGGAGATCGCGCCGAACAGGGCGGACGACCCCACGGTCGTCACGGCCAGGCTGCCGCGCACGGAGCCCACGCCGGCGTTGACGAAGCCGACCAGCCGGTCCGCCACCGATCCCCGGCCCATCAGCTCGCCGGCGAAAATGAAGAAGGGAATCGCGAGCAATGCGTATGCGTCGATGGCGCCGAACAGATTCTGGTGCAGCGCCGAGAGCGGCACCTCCATGAAGAACAGCAGCGCCACGCTGACCGAGGCCAGCAGCACCAGGAAGATGGGAAAGCCCAGCAGCAGCAGGCCGAGCGGCAGGAAGCCCAATGCGAAACTCATGACAACACCTCGTCGGCCACGCCCATCCGGTCGCGCTCCCGCAGTCCGCCGCCGGCCAGGCGCAGCGCCACGTCGATCAGGCCCACCACCACCATCGTCGCGAAAGCCACGGCCACCAGCGAATGCGGAATCCACATCGGGATATGGCCGTTCTCGCTCACACTGCCGATCTGGTGGATGCGCCAGGCGTAGCTGGTGGACACGAAACACACGAAGCCGCACAGCGCCACGGCAGCCGCCGCCTCCAGGGCGGCCAGGAAGCGCCGCAGCTCGTGCGGGAAGAACCGGTTCAGGACATCCATGCGCAGATGCTGGCCCCGCACGGCGGCTACCGCGGAGCCGAAGAAAGCCAGCGCGGCCATGAGATAGACCTGCAATTCGTCGGCGCCGGTGATCGAGCGGCCGAACACGTAGCGCGCCACGACGTTGGCCACGTTGATCGCCACCGCCGCCAGCAGCGCGCTGGCAAGCGCGAGCTCCAGGCTGGTGGCGGCGCGTTCCAGGCCGCGCACGATGCGCGCGACCCCGCGTTGTTTGTTGGGTGTCATGGTGTCTCCATCCGTTGGGACAGATCCTAGGTTGACGCCAACCATTCGTCTAATTCAAAGTTTTTCAATGAAACATAGTCAGACGACTATGGATGGAAAATCATGGCCCGCTTCGATCCCTATCTCACGCTGCAGAAACTCGAGGTGTTCTGCGTGGTCGCCGAACTGCAAAGCGTCACGCGCGCCGCCGACTATCTGTTCATCACCCAGCCCGTGGTCACCTCGCACGTGCGCAGCCTGGAGGAAAAGCTCGGCGCGAGCCTGGTGCGCCGCGAGGGCCGGGGTATCGCCCTCACCGCAACAGGACAGCGCGTCTACAAGTGGGCGCAGGAGGTCATTACCCGAACCCGCGAGCTTGAACGGGAACTGGGCGGCTCGACCGACATCGGCCCCGGCCAGGCCGTCGTCGCCGCATCGATGAGCGTGGGCTCCTATCTGCTGCCGCAACTGATCTGCGACTTCCAGGCATTGCGGCCGGACGGCCAGGTGCATCTCTCGATCTCGAATCCGCAGTTGGCCCTGGAGGCCACGCGCACCGGCGCCTGCGACTTCTCGGTGCTCATCATCGCGCCGACGCAGAACCTGGACGGCCTGGCGGTACGGCCGCTATGGGACGAAGAACTGCTGCTGGTCAGCGCGCCGGACAGCAGATGGGTGGGCGAGCAGGTGGAACGCGAACAAGTGTCGAAGCTGCCTTTCATCAGCACTGCCAACAGCGCGGTGATGCAGCAACTGGAAGAAGGGCAACTGCGGGCGAACGGCATTCCCTCCCGCCGCATCGTCCTCAACCTGGGACACCCGGAAGCGCAGAAAGAAGCGGTGCGGCGCGACGTGGGCGTGTGCTTCTTCAGCAAGACGGCCGTCGAACGAGAACTGGCGCGCGGCGAACTGCGCTGGGTGCGCACACCCGGGCTGGTCCTGACGCTGCCGCTGTATCTCGCCAGCCGCGAAGGCAAGGAGTTCTCGGAATTCCAGGCGGCGCTGAAGCAGCATATCGAGACGGCGCGGCCCAAGGGGCTCAAGGCCTTTCAGGAAAATTCCCCGGTGTGACGAACTGGGTGGCGCCGGCGACGCGGCGGCCCCCGGCGCGACGCATCCAGTGGCGGCAGGTCGCGGGCGGTAGTGCGCAGTAGCTCGCGCAACCACGAGATCGCTGGATCGCGCTCCTGGTACTTGTGCCACTGCACGTTCTCGGCAAACCGCGGAATCGCGATCGGGCACGGCACCACTCGCAGCGGAAAACGCGCGGCCATATGCCTAGCCAGCCTCGTGGGCAGCGTCGCGATGCGCGGCGTTCCCACCAGCAGCTCGGGCACGAGCGTGAAGTTGGGCGCGATCACGTCCTGCCGCCGCACCTGCCGGCTACCCGCCAGCATCCGCGCGTCGTAGGTGATGCGCCTCCCGCCGCCCCACTCCACCCCGACATGTCCCGCGGCGAAATAGGCCTCCCTGGAGATCGCGGCGTCCGGCGCGGAATGGGCCTGGCAGACCAGGCAGGAAAACGTGTCCTCGAACAACGGCTCGGCGGGATGGCCCTGCACGATGGCGAACTCCGGCGCGATGAGCAGTTCGATCTCGCCGCTGTCCAGGTGCTCGTGGGTCTGCGGGCTGATGGCCCGCAGGTCGAATTGCATCAGGGGCGCCAGCCGTGCGGCGCGCCTGACCACTTCGGACAGCAGCACGGCGATGACGTAGTCCGACGACTCGATGGTGAACCGCCGCGTGGCGGTCGCCGGGTCGAAGGTGGGCCGGGCGCGGGTCACCGTCTGTATCTGCAGCAGGACCTCCCGTACCGGCTTGATCAGCTGTTCGGCCAGCGGCGTGAGCACCAGCGTCTTGCCCACGGGCACCAGCAATTCGTCGTCGAAATAGTCCCGCAGGCGACCCAGTGCCAGGCTCGTGGCCGGCTGGCTCAGGAAGACTCGCTCGGCGGCGCGGCTCACGCTGCGCGTGGCCAGAAGGGCATCGAGCACTACCAGGAGGTTGAGGTCGAGCTTGTTGAAACGCATCGCCACTCCATTTATGCCGCAAATGCATTGCATTTAAACAATTAACTTTACGTGTGTCGACCGGCTGACCGACCATGCTCGTCAAGCGGCGCCGCACCCGAGGCCATATCGGGCGGCAGCCTGGCAGAAGGTGGAGACAGACGATGCAGTGGGACGTAATCGTGGTCGGCGGCGGACCGTCGGGCCTGACCATGGCCGCCGAGCTGGCCGGCGCCGGCGCACGCACGCTGGTGCTGGAGCGCCGCACCGAGGGGGTGCAGTCGCGCGCCGGCACGCTGCTGCCCCGCGTGCTGGAGCTCTTCGATGCCCGCGGCATTGCCGACCGGTTCATCCGGAAGACCTGCGCCATCAGCCCCTACCCCTTCCGGCCTTCGCACATCTGGGCCGGCTTCCACCCCATCGAATGGCATTACCTGGAGTCGCGCTTCGGGTTCACGCTCGGCCTTCCGCAGAACATGACGGAAGAGATCCTCTGGGAGTGGGCGGCCGAGAGCGGCGCCGAGATCCGCCGCGGCGCCGAGGCTCGCGCGCTGCGGCAAACACCCGAAGGCGTCGAGCTGGAGGTGAGCGGCGGCACCGGCTCCGCCACGACCCTGGAAGCCCGCTACGTGGTGGGCGCCGACGGCGGCCGCAGCACGGTGCGCGCGCAATCGGGGCTGTCGTTCGAGGGCCGCCCCGGCACGTTCCGCGGCATCGTTTTCGACGCGGAGCTGGAGGCGCCCTGGCCCGGAGGGCGCATCAACGTCGACAACGAAATGGGATGGATACGCGGCTATGCCTTCGGCGAAGGCATCACACGCTTCAACATCGTGCATCGCGACCGGCGGCATGCGTCCAAGGACGAACCGGTCACGCTGGAGGAGGCGCTGCAGTGCATCCGCGACGTGCATGGCACGGACTACGGCATACGCGGCTACCGGTGGGCCTCGCGCTTCGACGACCAGATGCGCGCCGTCTCCACGCTGCGCAGCGGACGGGTATTCCTGGTGGGCGAATCGGCACGCATCCATTACCCCGCCAGCGGGGTGGGCATGAACTTCTGCTTGCAGGACGCTTTCAACCTCGGATGGAAACTGGCCTATGTCATCAAGGGCCTGAGCGACGAATCCATCCTCGACAGCTACGATGCCGAACGGCGTCCCGTCATGCACGATCTCCTGGAAAGCGTCATGGCCCAATGCGCGCTGCAGTTCAACTTCGGTGCCGAAGGCGTGGCGCTCAAGCGGCGCCTGCAACGGGACTTCATTCCCTTGCCCGACGTGCAGCGCAAGCTGGTGCGCGAACTCTGCGGCCTCGTCCATCCCTACCCCGCGCCGCCGGGCAGCCATCCGCTGGCAGGCCAGCATGCCCCCGACCTCGACCTCGTTTCGCAGGATGGCCAACCCATGCGGCTGGCCCAACTGCTGCGCGACCGGCGCTTCGTGCTGCTGGACCTGGAAGGCTATGGCGGCCAGTTCCAGGCGCTCGACCTGGGCGGCCTGCCGGTGCGCATGCTGCAGGCCAGGGTCGGCAATCCTCCCGCCGGGCTTGAGCGCGTGAAAGCCCTGCTGGTACGGCCGGACGGCTACGTGGCCTGGGCCAAGGACGAAACGGCACAAGGTGCCGAGGTGCGATCCGAACTCGCCCGATGGATGCGGGGGACGCGGCCATGACACGGCGCACCCTCCTCAAGAATGGCTGGATCGTCAGCGTGGATCCGCAAATCGGCGACCTGCCGCGCGGCGACCTGCTGATCGAGGGGGACCGCATCGCCGCGATCGCGCCACGGCTGGACGTCGGCGATGCCGAACGTATCGAAGCCGCCGGCATGATCGTGCTGCCGGGCTTCGTCGATACCCATCGCCACACCTGGCAGACCTGCGTGCGCCACCGCTACGCCGACATCGACCCGCAGATCTACTTCGCCGAAATGCTGGGCGCCAAGGGCGCCGCCTTCCGCACCGAGGACGTCTATGTCGGCACGCTGCTCGGGGCGGTCTCGGCCCTGGACAGCGGCATCACCACCATGCTGGACTGGTCGCATGTGCAGAACAGTCCCGACCACGGCGACGCGGCCATCCAGGCGCTGCGCGATGCCGGCATACGCGGTGTCTTCGGCCACGGCTGGCCGCTGGTGGACGGCTCTGCCTGGATGTTCGACAGCGCGCTCGGCCATCCGCAGGACATCCGTCGCCTGCGCCGCGAGTATTTCTCCTCCGAGGACCAATTGCTGACGCTGGCCATGGCCGCGCGCGGTCCCGAGATGGCGCGGCGCGAAGTGTGGCTGGACGATCTGCGCCTGGCCCGCGAACTGGGAATACGGTCGAGCATCCATATGGGCGCCTATGCGCGCAACGGGTCGGTGCGCGCCGTCGCGCAGATGCAGCGGGAGGGCGCGCTCGGACCGGACCTGACCTTCGTGCATTGCTGCTTCTGCGGCCGCGATGAAATCGCCATGATGGCCGACGCGGGGGTCAGCGCCTCGCTCGGCGTGCACTGCGAAATGAATGCACAGGGCATCGGCGACATCCCCTTCGACCGATTGCTGGCGGCCGGCGTACGCCCCAGCCTCAGCGGCGATACCGAAACGAAATGCTCAGGCGACATGTTCACCCAGATGCGCCATGCCTTTGCCTACTACCGGTCGTGGATGGGCGGCGGCCACTCGCGCGAGGCGGACGCGCCGGCCACCCTGTCTTTGCGGGACGTACTCGAATTCGCCACGATGGCCGGCGCGCGCGCCAATGGCCTGGAAAGCAAGGTCGGATCGCTCACGCCGGGCAAGCAGGCCGACCTCGTGCTCATACGCGGCGAGGACCTGAACCTGGCTCCCGTTTCCGATGCGGTGGGTGCCGTGGTGCTGGCGGCGCATCCCGGCAACGTCGATTCGGTATTCGTGGCGGGCCGCCCGGTCAAGCGCCACGGCCGGATGCTCGACATCGACCTGGACGCCTTGCGCCGCCGCGCCCGCGTCTCGCAGGACCATGTTCTGGGGCTGTCTACATGAGCGCGCGCGGCCGCCCGAAGGGCGCGCTCCCTCCCTCGGGGAGGATGTCGCGCAGCGACAGGAGGGCACTCCGATGAGCACGCTGCAGCCACTGGATCCGGACCTGGCCGCCATCGTCGCCGCGATGCGCGCCAACGGCGCACCCCCACCGTTCTCGGGGGAGGCCGCGCACGCCCGGGAGCGGCTCGCGCGCGCCATCCTGTCGGCGCGCCAGCGCCATGGCGTTCCCGCCGTCCGCAAGGTCGAAGACACGAACGCCGGAACCGGACCCAGCCGGGTACCGGTCCGGATCTACCGGCCGGCCTCCACCGGCCCCCACGCCACCGTGGTGTTCTTCCACGGCGGCGGCTTCGTGCTCGGCAGCGTCGAATTGATGGACGACATCGCGCGCAAACTCTGCCGCGACGTGGATGCGGTCATCGTATCGGTGGACTACCGGCTGGCCCCCGAGCATCCCTACCCGGCGGCGCATGACGACGCGCTCGCCGCGACCTGCTGGGCGCTGGCACATGCCACGGATCTCGGCGGCGACCCCGATCGCGTGGCGGTGGCGGGCGAAAGCGCCGGCGCCAACCTGGCGGCCAGCGCGGCCTTGCTGTGCCGCGACCGTGCCGCGCCGCTCGCGGCCCAACTGCTCATCGTGCCCGGCCTGGACATGGCGCGCGACCCCGGTCGTCTTGCGCAGCCGGGCCGGGACTATCCGATGCTAAGCCCTTCCGACCTGCGCGAGATCGCCCGGCTCTACATGGGGACGCGCAGCGGCGAGTCCGCCGCCTTCCCCCCATCGCCGCTGCGCGCCCCCAGCGTCGCCCGGTCGCCCGCCACCGTCATCGCGGTGGCGGGGCACGACCCCCTGCAGGAAGAAGGCGTCGCCTACGCCGAGCGGCTCCGCGCCGCGGGAGTCGCCGTCCGGCTGCTGCGCTACGGCGATATGTTCCACCCATTCTTCGGGTTCTTCGAGGCCTCCGCCGCCGCGCGCCGGGCCAACGACGAGATCTGCCTCGCACTGCGCGCATGCCTGCGCGGCGAGGCCCCCCACCCAGCGCCGGGCGTAGACCGCCACGGCGCTGTCCGACATGCCGGGGCCATGCATCCCGGCGACCATCCGCCCCTCGAGGATCACCGATGAGACAAGCCTTCCGACTGCTCACCCGCGCGCTGGGCGCGCTGCTCTGCACCGCCGGTCCGCTCACGGCGGCCGCCCAGGCCTACCCCAGCAAGCCCATCCACGTCGTGTTCCCCTATCCGACGGGCTCGCCGGTCGACGCCATCGGCCGCCTCATTGCCGACCGTGCCGGCAAGATCCTGGGCCAGCCGCTCGTGTTCGAGAACCGTCCGGGTGCCAACGGCATCGTGGGTACCGGCTACGCCGCCCGCATGGCTCCCGACGGCTATGCCATCCACCTGACGACGACCTCGGCATTCCTGCTCAACAGCTACCTGCGCAAGGACCTGCCCTACGATCCGCTCAAGAACTTCGTTCCCATCACTGCGATCGCCGACATCCCAGTCGCCCTCATGGTCAGCGCCAAGCTCCCGGTGAACACCACGCGCGAATTCGTCGATTACCTCAAGCGCCATCCCGGCAAGCTGACCTACGCCAGCGTGGGCAACGGTTCGTTCAATCACCTGCTGGGCGAACAGTTCAAGGCGGCCGCCCACGTCGACATGCTGCACGTGCCCTACCAGGGCGCGGGGCCGATCTCGATCGAACTGCTGGCAGGCAGGCTCGATGCGACGATACTGAGCGTGGGCAGCCTGCTGGGCCAATGGAAAGAAGGCCAGGTGAAGGTGCTGGCGTTCATGACGCCCAAGCGCCATCCGCTGCATCCCGACGTACCCGCCATTACCGAAACCTTTCCGGACTTCCGCCCCTTCGGCAACTGGATGGGATTCGTGGCTCCCGCGGGCACGCCGGCCCCCATCGTCGCGAAACTCGCCGAGGCCTTTCGCGCGGTGCTCAAGCAGCCGGACGTGCGCACCAAGATAGAGGAGCAGCACTGGAGCGTGATCGGCAGCACGCCAGAGGAGTTCGGCGCCGCGCTGCGCGACGACGTGTCCATCCTGCGTACCGCGGTCGAGATGGCGGGCGTCAAGCCGGAATAAAGCGATACCCGCCGATGTCCCCCGCATGGGCGGCTGCTCCAGGCCAGATATTGCGCACCTGAAGGAGCCGCACCCGCTAGCATCGGCTCCCCGCGCCTGACATCATTAGCCGAGATAGCGCCGGAACCAGCCTACGGTACGTTCCCACGCGAGCTTGGCCGCCGCCTCGTCGTAGCGCGGTGTCGAGTCGTTGTGGAACCCGTGGTTGACGCCCGGGTAGACGTAAGCCTCGTAGGTCTTGCCCGCCGCCTTGAGCGCCGCCTCGTAGGCGGGCCATCCCTCGTTGATGCCCTTGTCCAGCTCGGCGTAGTGGAGCAGCAACGGCGCCCGGATGCGGGGCACGTCCTCCGGCTTGGCTTGCCGGCCATAGAAGGGCACCGCGGCCGCCAGTTCGGGATAGGCCACGGCAGCCGCATTGGCAACGCCACCGCCGTAGCAGAAGCCGGTCATGCCCACCTTTCCTGTCGTCATGTCGCCCCGCATCAGGAATTCGATGGCGGCGAAGAAATCGTTCATGAGTTTGGCGGGGTCGACCTGCCGCTGCAGGTCCCTGCCTTTGTCGTCATTGCCCGGATATCCCCCCACGGAACTCAGTCCGTCGGGCGCCAAGGCCAGGAACCCGGCCTTCGCCACGCGCCGCGCGACGTCCTCGATATAGGGGTTCAGGCCGCGGTTCTCGTGCACGACCACCACCCCGGGCACTTTGCCTGCCGCCCTGGCCGGGCGAACCAGATAGCCGCGCACCGAGCCATGGCCCTTGGGCGAGGGATAGGTGACGTACTCGGCAACGATGTCCGGATCAGTGAAAGACACCTGCTGGGCCAGCGCATAGTCGGGGCTCAGGGCGGCCAGGATGCCCGCGGCAGTCAGCCCGCCGACCGCGTACCTGCCGGCCCGGTCCAGGAACTCGCGCCGGGATATCCGCCCGTGGACGTAGTAATCGTAGAGCTCCAGCAAGGCTGGATGGAAATCTTCCGCCGTAAGACGTGCCATGGCTGCCCCTTGTCCGTAACGTGTCGTTCAAGCCGCGGAACAACCATACACCGGATTCCACGGCAAGGAATATCGGCTGTCCGTCCCGCCCGGCGCTGACGACCCTCCCGGTGCCGACCGCATTGCAGCAGTTTTCATTGACCGAAAACTCGGAAAAATGGCGTTGTACCTGCTACCGATACGAAGGAGACTGCGGGAACAAAAACTATCCGGAGACAACCATGAAGATGGCCGCATTCCCCCGCGCCCTCGCCTTGGCAGCCGGGCTGCTCCCGCTGCTGCCGGGCGCCGTCCAGGCCCAGGGCGACTGGCCGAACAAGCCTGTTCGCATCATTGCCTCGTTCGCTCCCGGCGGCAGCTCCGATCTGGTGGCCCGCCAGGTTGCGCAGCACCTGAGCGCCCGTTATGGCCAGCAGTTCATCGTCGAGAACCGGGCCGGCGCCGGCGGAAACATCGGCGTGGATTTCGTCGCCAAGTCGGCGCCGGACGGCTATACCTTGGGCCTGGCGACCTCCGGCCCGCTGGCGAACAACAAGTCGCTGTATAACCCCATGCCGTTCGATCCGGAGAAAGACTTGTCGCCGATCGCGCTGGTTGGCGAAATTCCGCTGATGATCGCCGTCAACCCGTCGGTAAAGGCCTCGACCCTGAGCGAACTGGTCGCGCTGAGCAAATCGGCGCCGCAGGCGTTGTCCATCGCCAATCCGGGCAACGGCACCATCGGACACCTGGCGGTCGAGTATCTTCGGATCAATACCGGTGCCGAATTCCAATCCGTTCCCTACAAGGGCGATGCGCCCGCGATGGCCGGCGCGCTGAGCGGCTCGGTGGCGGGCGTTTCGACCCCCGTGACGTCCCTGATCCCCCAGATCCAGGCCGGCAAGCTGAAGGCCCTGGCCGTCACCTCGAAAGCCCGGTTCTCGGGCCTGCCGGACGTGCCCACGGCCAACGAGCAAGGCGTCAAGCTCGAAGCCACCGTCTGGAGCGCCATGGTCGGCCCGGCCGGCCTTCCCGAGTCCATCGTCACGTCGCTGAACCAGGCAATCAACCAGTACACCAGTTCCCCCGAAGGCAAGGCCAAGCTGGCCTCGCTCGGGATGACTGCATTGTCCGGGACGCCGGCGCAGCTCAGGCAATTGATGGCGTCCGAGGCGGCGAAGTGGAAGCGGATCGTCGAGGCGGCCAAGATCTCGGTCGAATGACTCCGGCGGCCGGCGTCACATGCCGGCCATCGGAGCAAACGAAGGGCGTGGCGGTCGAACGCCGCGCCGCCAGGCGGGTATCGAGAGTGGAGAACGATGGAAACCTTGAAGTTCTATATTGACGGTGCCTGGGTCGCCCCGGCTGTCCCGTCGACCCTGGGCGTCGTCAACCCTGCCACCGAGGAGGCTTTCGCGCACATCAGCCTCGGCTCGGCGCAGGACGTGGACCGCGCGGCCAAGGCGGCCCGCAGGGCCTTTGCAACCTATTCGGAAACGAGCGTCGAAGACAGGCTCTCCTGGCTTCGGAAGATCATCGAAGGCTTTCGGGCTCGCCTGCCTGAACTGGCGCGGATGATGACCCTGGAGATGGGCGCGCCCATCACGTTCGCCACCGAGCGGCAGGCGACCGTCGCGCTCTTCCATTTCGAAGAGGCCGCACGCGTGCTTGCCGAGTACCCGTTCGAGTTGCGCATGGGGAACGGCATCGTCCGGCGCGAACCCATAGGAGTATGCGGACTCATCACGCCGTGGAACTGGCCGCTGAACCAGGTCGCTTCCAAGGTCGCCCCGGCGCTCGCAACCGGCTGCACCGTCGTCCTCAAGCCCAGCGAGATAGCGCCGCTGAGCGCCATGATGTTTGCGGAGATCGTCCACGACGCGGGCCTGCCTGCAGGCGTCTTCAACCTCGTTAACGGCGACGGCCCCACGGTGGGCGAGGCGATCGCCTCGCACCCGGAAATCGACCTGGTGTCTTTCACCGGCTCGACGACCGCCGGCATAAGAGTCGCCAAGCTCGCGGCCGACACGGTCAAGCGCGTCGCCCAGGAGTTGGGCGGAAAGTCCGCCAACATCATCCTCGACGACGCCGACCTGAAAACCACGGTGATCGCCGGCGTCCACGCCTGCTACACCAACGCCGGGCAGAACTGCCAGTCTCCGACGCGCATGCTCATTCCGCGCGCCAAGCGGGAAGCGGCCTTCCAGGCTGCGCGCGAAGCCGTCGACGCCATACGCCTGGGCGATCCCCTCGATCCGGCGACCACCATGGGCCCGTTGGTGAGCCAGGCACAGTTCGACAAGGTCCAGGCGCTCATCCGGTCCGGCCTGGAGGAGGGCGCGACGCTGGTGGCCGGGGGAACCGGGCAGCCGGACGGCACTCGCCGCGGCTACTACGTCCGCCCCACGGTATTCGGCGACGTGACGCCGCAGATGAGGATCGCGCGGGAGGAGGTCTTCGGCCCCGTGCTGTCGATCATGAGCTACGAGTCCGAAGAAGAGGCGATAGCGATCGCCAACGACACGCCGTTCGGATTGGCGGGTTTCGTCCAATCCACGGATCCCGCCCGGGCCCGCCGGGTCGCCAATCGGATCCGCGCCGGCCGCGTCTATCTCAACGGCGCCCCCTTCGACCGCAGCCTGCCCTTCGGCGGCTACAAGCAGTCCGGCAACGGCCGCGAGTTCGGGGTGTTCGGATTCGAGGAGTACCTGGAGGTCAAGGCCATCCTGGGCTATCGCGACTGACATGAAAAATCCCCATACAGCTCACCGCTGGATGGGGATTCCGTGTGACGCCAGCACCCGGTTCGACCCAGGGCGCCGCGGATCCGGCTTTGCCGGTCCGTAAGTAGAGCCCCCTGGGGGGCGCGCGCAGCGCGTAGGGGGGGCTCTACTATTCCGCGGCTTCTTCCGCCTCGGGCGCGCGGTCGACCAGCTCCATGTAGGCCATGGGAGCGTTGTCGCCTTGGCGGAAGCCCATCTTCAGGATGCGGGTGTAACCACCGTTGCGATCCTTGAAGCGGGGGCCGATGTCGGCGAACAGCTTGACCACCAGGTCACGGTCGCGCAGGCGGGCGAACGCCAGGCGCTTGTTGGCCAGGGTGGGTTCCTTGCCCAGCGTGATCAGCGGCTCGACGATACGGCGCAGTTCCTTGGCCTTGGGCAGGGTGGTCTTGATGGCTTCGTGCGTGAGCAGCGAGACAGCCATGTTGCGGAACATGGCCAGGCGGTGGCTGCTGGTGCGGTTCAGTTTACGGAGACCGTGACGGTGACGCATGATGACTTCCTTTATGAATCTAAAAGCGGCGGTGCCGCGGGTTTCCAGCTCTTCTATCGGCAACACGCCGCGGGCCGGTGGAAAAATTCTTGGTACTACAACTACGTAACGAAAGAAGCTTCGCTACCCAGGGCACAGCGGATCCGGCTCCGCCGGTCCGCCAGTGCCGCCCCCTGGGGGGCGCGCGTCAGCGCGTAGGGGGGGCCCCTACGGCCTTTCCAGGCCCAGAGGAGGCCAATTTTCCAGCTTCATGCCCAGGGTCAGGCCGCGGGCAGCCAGGACTTCCTTGATCTCGTTGAGCGACTTGCGGCCCAGGTTCGGGGTCTTGAGCAACTCGTTCTCGGTACGCTGGATCAGGTCGCCGATGTAGTAGATGTTCTCGGCCTTCAGACAGTTGGCCGAGCGCACCGTGAGTTCGAGGTCGTCGACCGGGCGCAGCAGGATCGGATCGATCTGCGGCGTGCCGCGGGCGGGCGCCTCGATGGTCTCGGTCGAGCCTTCCAGCGCGGCGAACACCGACAACTGGTCCATCAGGATGCGAGCCGACTGGCGCACGGCTTCCTCGGGCGAGATCACGCCGTTGGTCTCGATATCGAGCACCAGCTTGTCGAGGTCGGTACGCTGCTCCACGCGGGCGCTTTCGACGGTGTAGCTCACACGGCGGATCGGGCTGTACGAAGCGTCCAGCACGATACGGCCCACGGTGCGGGCGTGATCGTCGGCGAAGCTGCGCAGGTTGCCCGGCACGTAGCCGCGGCCCTTCTCCACCTTCAATTGCATTTCCAGACGGCCGTTGTCCGTCAGGTTGGCGATGACGTGGTTGGGATTGATGATCTCGACGTCATGCGAGACCTCGATGTCCGCGGCGGTGACGACGCCGGGCCCTTGCTTGCGCAGGGTCAGCACGACTTCGTCGCGGTTGTGCAGCTTGAACACGACACCCTTCAGGTTCAGGAGGATGTCGACCACGTCTTCACGCACGCCGTCGATGGCCGAATACTCGTGCACGACGCCGGTGATCTGGACTTCCGTGGGCGCATAGCCGGCCATCGAGGACAGCAGGATGCGGCGCAGCGCGTTGCCCAGCGTATGGCCATAGCCGCGCTCGAACGGCTCCATGATCACCTTGGCGTGATTCGGGCCGATGGTCTCGACGTCGATGTTGCGTGGCTTCAGAAATGCGGCATTCGCCATGAATCTTCCTTATCAATACCCTCGGCTCGTTACACCGATAAGGCTGGTGGAGGAATGGCCCACCCCTACGCGCTGACGCGCGCCCCTCGAGGGGCGGCACTGGCGGACCGGCAAAGCCGGATCCGCAGTGCCCCGGGGGGATTACAAGCTGGCGGCGTTTTTTCCGCCGCCTTTGTTCGATTAACGGGAGTAGAGTTCCACGACCATGGATTCGTTGACGTCGCGGGCGACGTCGGCGCGATCCGGGGCCTGCTTGAAGGTGCCTTCGAGCTTGGTCATGTCGACGCTGACCCACTGGGGGATACCCTGGCTGGAGGCCAGTTGCAGCGCTTCCTGGATACGGGCTTGCTTCTTGGCCTTTTCGCGCACGGTGATCACATCGCCCGGCTTGACGATGATGGACGGCACGTTGGCGGTGTGGCCATTCAGCAGCAGGGCCTTGTGGCTGACCAGCTGGCGCGCTTCGGCGCGGGTCGAGCCGAAACCCATGCGATACACCACGTTGTCCAGGCGCGACTCGAGCAACTGGATCAGGTTCTCGCCGGTGTTGCCCTTGCGGCGATCGGCTTCTTCGAAATACTTGCGGAACTGCTTTTCCAGCACGCCGTACATGCGCTTGAGCTTCTGCTTCTCGCGCAGCTGCAGGCCGTAGTCGGACGTGCGAGCACCCGAGGTGCGGCCATGCTGGCCGGGCTTGCTCTCGAGCTTGCACTTGGAATCCAGCGAACGCCGGGCGCTCTTCAGGAAGAGGTCCGTGCCTTCGCGGCGGGAAAGCTTACACTTGGGGCCAATATAACGTGCCACGATGTATCCTTTTCTCTGTCAGGCCATGCACACGCATGGCGAGGAGTTTGCCTTGGTCATTTACGTTCGATGAACCAGAACGCGGCAAACGGTGGTCTTACTCGGCGCACCCAGCCCACGCCGGCTGCGCCCCCATCAAACAATAAAAACTGCGTACTGCAAACAGCAAAGCCCACAATTCTACCGCGCTTTGCACCCTTCCCCGAAATCAGGTCCAAGCCCAACTCCGGCAGCCCCAGGCAATGTTGCACAACGGGCAACGAGCCAACCGACCCAGGGCACAGCGGATCCGGCTCCGCCGGTCCGCCAGTGCCGCCCCCTTGAGGGGGCCCGCGCAGCGGGTAGGGGGTGGGCTTAGATCCTTCTACGCTTCGGCGGACGGCAGCCGTTGTGCGGCACCGGCGTGATGTCGGCGATGCTGGAGATCTTGATGCCGAGCGCGTTCAGGGCGCGAACCGACGACTCGCGGCCGGGGCCGGGGCCCTTGATGCGCACTTCCAGCGTCTTGATGCCATATTCCATCGCCACGCGGCCAGCCGACTCCGCAGCGACCTGGGCCGCAAACGGCGTGGACTTGCGCGAGCCCTTGAAGCCGGCGCCGCCTGACGTGGCCCACGACAGCGCGTTGCCCTGGCGATCCGTGATCGTGATGATGGTGTTGTTGAAGGACGCGTGGACGTGCGCGATGCCGTCCGAAACGTTCTTCTTGACTTTCTTGCGAACGCGCTGGGCGCCGCTGGAGGGGGATTTCGCCATTTCTGAATCCTTGACTGGGTATCAGCCGTTTACTTTTTGAGCGCAGCCGCGGCGCGACGCGGGCCCTTGCGGGTACGGGCGTTCGTGCGGGTACGCTGGCCACGCACGGGCAGGCCGCGCTTGTGGCGGAAACCACGGTAGGAGCCAAGGTCGATCAGACGCTTGATCGACAGCTGGATCTCACGACGCAGGTCGCCCTCGACGGTGACGGCATTTACCTGTTCGCGGATACGCTCGAGCTCGGCGTCGTTCAGATCCTTGACCTTCTTGTCGGTCGGCACGCCGGCGGCTTCGCAGATCTTGCGAGCGCGCGAGCGGCCAATGCCGAAGATAGCCGTCAGACCGATTTCGGTGTGCTGATGCGGCGGAATGTTGATGCCAGCGATACGGGCCATAACGTTTCCTTGAATACCTTAGTGCTAGCCCGGGCTCAGCCCTGGCGTTGCTTGTGGCGCGGGTCGGTGCAGATGATGCGGACCACGCCCTTGCGCTTGATGACCTTGCAGTTCCGGCAAATTGCTTTGACCGATGCCATTACTTTCATGATTGACTCCTAATTCTTACCCGGCAAGCCTGGCGCTTACTTCGAGCGGAACACGATTCTTGCCCGTGATAGATCGTATGGCGTCAACTCGACCGTCACACGATCCCCCGGCAGGATGCGGATGTAGTTCATCCGCATTTTTCCCGAGATATGTCCCAGCACGACATGGCCATTCTCGAGCTTTACACGAAACGTCGCATTGGGCAGGTTTTCCAGGACCTCGCCCTGCATCTGGATAACGTCGTCTTTGGACATATTCTCGTTACCGCACCGGTAGATTTCCGCCCTTGAAGTTCGCCTTCTTGAGCAGGGAATCGTATTGGTGCGACATCACGTAAGCCTGCACCTGGGCCATGAAATCCATCGTGACCACAACGATAATCAGCAAAGACGTGCCACCGAAATAGAACGGCACATTCCAACGCAAGACCAGGAACTCCGGCAGCAGGCACACCAACGTGATGTAGATGGCGCCGGTGAACGTCAGGCGCATCAGGATCTTGTCGATGTACCGCGCGGTCTGCTCGCCCGGACGGATGCCCGGCACGAACGCGCCGCTCTTCTTCAGGTTGTCGGCAGTCTCGCGGCTGTTGAACACGAGCGCCGTGTAGAAGAAGCAGAAGAACACGATCGCAATGGCGTACAGCGTGATGTACAGCGGTTGCCCGGGCGACAGCGCGGCGGCCAGGTCCTTCAGCCAGCGCAGGCCGTCGCCGCTCGAGAACCAGCTGACCACCGTGGCCGGGAACAGGATGATCGACGATGCGAAGATCGGCGGAATCACCCCGGCCATGTTCAGCTTCAGCGGCAAATGCGAGCTCTGGCCGCCGTACACCCGATTGCCCACCTGGCGCTTGGCGTAGTTGACGACGATCTTGCGCTGCCCGCGTTCGACGAACACCACGAAAGCCGTCACCAGCACCACCAGCACGACGATGAACAGCGCCGACAGCACGGCCATCGCCCCGGTGTTGACCAGCTCGAACAGCCCGGCCAGCGCCTGGGGCAGCCCCGCCGCGATGCCCGAGAAGATCAGGATCGAGATGCCGTTGCCCAGGCCTCGCTCGGTGATCTGCTCACCCAGCCACATCAGGAACATCGTTCCCGTGACGAGCGAGATCATCGTGGTGACCCGGAACATCAGGCCCGGATCGACCACCAGCCCGGGCTGCGACTCCAGCGCGACCGAGATGCCGACCGACTGCACCAGCGCAAGCGCCAGCGTTCCGTAGCGCGTGTACTGCGTAATCTTGCGCCGCCCGGCCTCGCCTTCCTTCTTGATCGCTTCCAACGACGGCACGATGACCGTCATCAGCTGCATGATGATCGACGCCGAGATGTACGGCATG
>Ga0180216_1000130_pt1 | contig 93244 bp, 83 predicted proteins | sample eDN3rd37CBELigMG_FD_128879 | JGI IMG/M metagenome (GOLD analysis project Ga0180216, IMG submission 128879) | Enriched Miracle-Growth compost microbial communities from Emeryville, California, USA - eDNA 3rd pass 37_C BE-Lig MG (version 2)... ... | reverse complement strand
GCGCACCAACTGCATGGTCATCTTCATCAACCAGATCCGGATGAAGATCGGCGTCATGTTCGGCAACCCCGAAACCACCACCGGCGGCAACGCGCTGAAGTTCTATGCCTCCGTCCGGCTGGACATCCGTCGTACCGGCTCCATCAAGAAGGGCGACGAGGTCGTCGGCAACGAAACGCGCGTCAAGGTCGTCAAGAACAAGGTGTCGCCGCCGTTCAAGAGCGCCGAGTTCGACATCATGTACGGCGCGGGTATTTCGCGCGAGGGCGAGATCCTCGACCTGGGCGTGCAGGCCGGCATCGTCGAGAAGTCCGGTTCCTGGTTCAGCTATGGCGGCGAGCGCATCGGCCAGGGCAAGGACAACGCGCGCGAGTTCCTGAAGGAACATCCCGAAATGGCCATCGAGATCGAAAACCGCGTGCGCGACAGCCTGGGCGTCACGGCACGGGTCGGCGGCAGCGTTGCCGAAGAGCTTGAAGACGAATGACGATGGCAAGCCTGCCTCCGGGCCGTCGCTGAAGGCCCGAGCGGTAGGTTATTTGTCCCGGCGCGAACACAGCCGTGTGGAGCTGGGGCGCAAGCTCTCCCGTTTCGGCGAGGAAGACGAGGTCCGCGCGGTGCTGGACAGCCTGGAGAAGGAAGGCTGGCTGTCCACTCAGCGCTATGCGCAGAGCGTAGTGCACAGGCTGGCCGCCAAGCAGGGCACGCTGCGCATCGTGCGCGAGTTGCGCCAGCATGGCGTGGCCGACGCCCAGATCTCCGAATTGCGCAGCAACCTCCAGGCCACTGAACTGGCTCGTGCGCGCGAGGTCTGGCGCAAGCGTTTCGGCCAACTGCCCGCCGATGCCGGCCAGCGTGCCAAGCAGGTGCGTTTCCTGATGTCCCGGGGCTTCGGCCAGGACACCATCCGGCAGGTGTTGCGCGGCGTGGACATCGACGACCTCGATGACTTCGACTAAGCCCTCGGGCCAGGCCGAGGGCCAGCGTCTCAGACGTCGGTTGGCCGGCATTCGCCGCCACCGAGGAAAGCCCGTACACTTCCCTTATCCGTTTTTGCCGCGAGGCTGCCATGCGCGCATTGCTGCTGGCCCTGTGCCTGGGTGTGTCCAGCCTGTGGGCCTGTGCCCAGACGCCTCCCAAGGCGGGCGATGTGATCACCGTGGAGGGGCGCGTCGTTCTCAAGGGCAACGAACCTTTCATCGTCGCCGTGCTGGATGCAGGCGACAGGCAATGGGATCTGCGGGGCCTGACCCGGCAACAGATGCTCGACCTGCAATCCCGCACGGTCACCGTCACCGGTGTCGTGGCCCGTCCCCCCGGCGAAGGGCCGCCCGCCCAACTGGACGTGCAAGCCATACGCTGAGGCCCGTACGCCGTCCGGCAACGAACGGGCGGTCATGGTATGTTGCGTCAAAAGCTTCTTCGGCGGGGGCAAGATGAATCGCTATACCGTGGTTACCTCCCGGGCTCTGGCCGGGTTCTCATTGGCCGCATTGCTGGCGTCCTGCGGAGGCGGTGGCGAAGTGTCGGGATCGGGCACGCTTTCCGTTGCCTGCAGCGGCGCGCAATGCGGCGCCTCCGACGCCCAGACCTACCGCGGCAGCGGTGTGGGCATCTGGCGCTACGACAACAGCGACTCGGGTTCCGGCACCTCGGTGCCCATCACCCTCAATGGGGTTGGCGGCCGTACGGTCACCCTGGTCTTCACCAACGTTTCCGACCGCGATGCCAGCATGCCGTCCATCAGCGCATCGGTGGCGGCACCCCCGGCCATGGCCTCGAAGCAGGCGCGGCCCGACCCGGCCCATGTGCCCGGCATCAACCAGATTCCTCCGCACATCCGCGACTACCAGCCGCCGATCGAGCGCGCCAGCCAAGCCACGGCGCGCCAGGACCGCGTGGCGGCCGCGGTCCGCGCCGCCGCCGAAGGCGATACGCGCGAATGGCAGGACAGCAGCGGCAAGGCCTTCCAGGCCACGCTGGCCCGGCGCTGGGCGGCGACCGACGGGCGCATGCTGAACATCTGGGTGGAGAACGGCGAGCGCGGCGACGCGAAGGTGAGCGAAGCCCTGCTCGATAATGTAAAGGCCAGGTTCTCCTCGAACCAGAATTCCGTCTACCCCATCGTGACCGATCTCGTCGGCGCTCCCTGGGGCGCGACCGTGGGCAGCGGCTACATCGGTCCCGAGCAGGACCTGCACATCGTGATGTCCAACCTGACGCCCGACGGCCAGCCCTGGGGCCTCATCGGTTATTTCTTCAGCGCAAACGCCTTCCTCAAGAGCTATGAGCAGCTCAGCAACGAAGCCGTGGCCTTGTTCCTGGATACCGAGACCATGTACCTGGGCGGCGAGCAGGGCCGGAACACCGGGTATACGACGCTGGCCCACGAAATGACCCACATGGTCAACTTCTATCAGCGCGCGGCGCGTGCGGGCGTGAATCCGGACAACCGATTCGCCGTCTGGCTGGAAGAGACCACGGCGATGATGATGGAAGACGTGGCGTCGGGCCGGGTGGTCCCCGGCTTCAATCCGTTGCGGGATGCCGATTTCGGAAACTGGATCCATCAAAGCCAGAACTGCGACTACATCCGGCAGTGGGACGCCGATGTCAACTCGAGCTGCTTCTCGTATCCCATCGCGGCCAATTTCGGCGGCTACCTGCTGCGGCAGTACGGCATCGGGTTCTATCGCAGCCTGGTGCGGGGCACGTCTTCCACCGACTCGTTCGCCTTGCTCGACCAGGCCATCAAGCAGGCGGGCGGCTCGGGCGCGCGCACCGCCTTGCGCGACTGGGGCGCGGCGCTCGCCCTGCTGCCGGCCACGCCGCCGGCCGGCTTCGGCTATCCGCGCCGCGCGCAGGACGGCTACGACTTGCCGGCCATCCATGGCCCCGACTATGCCTCGCTGCGCAATCTGCCCTCCAGCGCGCCTTCTTCGCTCAAGGCCTCGGGCCATTTCCCCGTGGTGCGCCGGCCCGCCGGGGCCACCTATACCGAAACCGTCGCCGTGCCGGCCGGTTCGGCCTTGACGGTGGTCGTCCAGTAGCGGCAATGCCGCCCCGGCGGTGCCAGGGGCGGCGCTGGCGCGGCGCTCCTTCAGCGCTCGGGCCGCGGCGCCCGGATGCCGGTCAGGTTCCGGAACGTGAGTTCGCGCGCGATGTCCAGGAAATTCTGGATGTAGGGCGCGTCCTGATCCTCCACCCGCACGCCTGCATACAGCGTGCGCCATACGCCTTCCGCGCCGAGCCGGCAGGCGTGCAGCAAGCCCTGGTCCAGGTATTCCGTCAACGCCCAGTTCGGGATGGCCGTCACGCCGCGTCCGCTCGCCACGAGCTGGATGATCATGGGCGTCAATTCCGTGGTGCGTATTTCCGCCGGTTCCACGTCCGCCGGATCCAGGAAGGCCGTGAAGATGTCGAGCCTGTCCCGGTCGACCGGGTAGGTAATCAGCGTCTGGTCCTGCAGTTGGGCGGGCTCGATGCTCTTGAGTGCGGCCAGCGGGCTGTTGCGCGCCACGGCCAGCACCAGTTCGTAGCGGAATAGCGGGACGTAGCGCACCGCGTCGAGCTTGATGGGGTCCGAGGTGATGACCAGGTCCAGGTCGCCTCGCACCAGCGCCGGCAGCGGCGCAAAGGAAAAGGCCGCCGACAGGTCCAGCACGACCTCGGGCCATTGCTCCCGGAAGACGTCCAGTGCAGGCATCAGCCACTGGAAGCAGGAGTGGCATTCGATGGCCAGGTGCAGCCGCCCGGTGCGCCCGGCGGCGAGCCGCGTGAGTTCGCGCTCGGCCGCCCGCATCCGGGGCAGGACGTCGTCGGCCAGCGCCAGTACGCGCAAGCCCGCGGTGGTAAAGCGCAGCGGCCGCGTCCGGCGGTTGAGCAACTGCGTACCCAGGCGCTCCTCCAGTTCGCGCAGTTGATGCGACAGGGCCGACTGGGTGACGTGCAGGCGCTCGGAAGCTTCGACCAGACTGCCTCCCTCGCGGATGGCCACAAGGGTCTCGAGATGGCGGATTTCCAGCATGGGCCGATATTAACTTGAATTTTTTTCATATTAAATATGCAGAACTTGATTTTGATTCACGAACCAGTCCTTGCACAATGTGCTGCTTCTAAGAGCATCGGGACATTCGATACATCATGGCTACCTTGCATAACCTGGGTTTTCCGCGCGTGGGCGTGCAGCGCGAGCTCAAGCGCGCGCTGGAAAGTTATTGGGCCGGACTATCCTCGGCGCAGGAACTGGAGGCCACCGGACGAGAGCTGCGTGCCCGCCACTGGGCGGTCCAGGCGCAGGCGGGCATCGATCTCGTCCCGGTAGGCGATTTCGCCTGGTACGACCACATGCTCGAATGGTCGGCCACGCTGGGGGCCGTGCCGGCCCGCTTCGCCCAGCCCGAGGACGAGCCGGTGGCGCTGGACACGGTCTTCCGCATGGCGCGCGGACGCGCCCCGAGCGGCCCGCCCGCGGCCGCTTGCGAGATGACCAAGTGGTTCGATACCAATTACCACTACCTGGTCCCCGAACTGCATCCGGAGCAGCAATTCCGCGTCGCCCGCTCGGCCTTGTTCGACCAGGTGCGCGAAGCGCAGGCCCTGGGCCATGCCGCCAAGCCGGTCATCCCCGGTCCGCTGACCTGGCTGTGGCTGGGCAAGGGCGACGCCTACCGGGGCGCGGGGGATGCCGCCAAGCTGGCCTTACTGGAAGCGCTGCTGCCGGCGTACGAGCAGGTGCTGGCTCGCCTGGCGGAGGCCGGCGTGCAGTGGGTGCAGATCGACGAGCCCGTCCTGGTCCTGGATCTTCCCGCCGCCTGGCGCGATGCGTTTGCGCCGGTGTATGAGCGCCTGGCGCGGACGCCCGTGTCCATCCTGCTGGCCACGTACTTCGGCGGCCTGGACGACAATCTGCCGACCGCGCTAGCCCTGCCGGTGGCCGGGCTGCACGTGGACCTCGTGCGCGCCCCCGAGCAACTGACCCGCGTGGCTGCCGGCCTGAGGCCGGACCAGGTGCTATCGGCCGGGGTCATCGACGGCCGCAACGTCTGGCGGGCCGACCTGGACGCGTGGCGCACCCGGCTGGCCCCGCTCGCGGCGGCGCTGGGAGACCGCCTGTGGCTGGCGCCGTCCTGCTCGCTGCTGCACGTGCCGGTGGACGTGTCCGCGGAAACGCTGCTCGACGATGAATTGAAGAGCTGGCTCAGCTTCGCCCACCAGAAGCTGGACGAGCTGGCGCTGCTGGCCAAGGCGGTGGCGCTGGGCGATTCGGCCGACGCGGTCGCGTCCGTCGCCGATGCGCTCGCGGTGCAGCGCCGCGCCTGCCGGACGCGCGCCGAATCGAGCCGCATCCACAATCCGCGGGTCCGGGCCAGCCAGCAGGCGGCCGGCGACCTCCCGCGCCAGCGCGCGCCCTTTGCCCGGCGCATTGCCGCGCAGCAGGCGCGGCTGCGGCTGCCGGCCTTTCCCACCACCACCATCGGCTCGTTTCCGCAGACGCCGGAGATCCGCGCCCTGCGCCGCGACTGGCGTGCCGGTTCGCTGGGCGACGCGGCCTACGAAAAGGCCATCCGCAAGGAGATCGCCGACAGCATCGCCTTCCAGGAGCGGGTCGGCCTGGACGTACTGGTGCACGGCGAGTCCGAGCGCAACGACATGGTCGAATATTTCGGCGAGCTGCTGGCCGGCTTTGCTTTCACCCAGAACGGCTGGGTGCAGAGCTATGGCTCGCGCTGCGTCAAGCCGCCGATCATCTTCGGCGACGTCTCGCGTCCCGCGCCGATGACCGTCGGCTGGGCCGCCTACGCGCAGTCGCTTACCGACAAGCCCGTCAAGGGCATGCTGACCGGCCCGGTCACTATCCTGCAATGGTCCTTCGTGCGCGACGACCAGCCGCGCAGCAAGACCTGCGAGCAATTGGCCCTGGCCTTGCGCGAAGAAGTGCTGGACCTGGAGGCGGCCGGCATACGGGTCATCCAGATCGACGAGCCGGCCTTCCGGGAAGGGCTGCCGCTGCGCCGGGCGCAGTGGGCCGGGTACCTGGACTGGGCGGTGGACTGCTTCAGGCTCAGCACGGCGGGCATCCAGGACGATACCCAGATCCATACCCACATGTGCTATTCGGAATTCAACGACATCATCGAGGCCATCGCGGCGATGGACGCGGACGTCATCACGATCGAGACCTCGCGCTCCAACATGGAGTTGCTCAAGGCCTTCGAGGATTTCCGCTACCCCAACGACATCGGCCCTGGCGTGTACGACATCCATTCGCCGAACGTCCCGGAGGTGGGGTGGATGGTCGAGCTCATGCAGAAGGCGGCGGCGCGCCTGCCCAGGGAGCGGCTCTGGGTCAACCCCGATTGCGGGCTCAAGACCCGCGCCTGGCCCGAAACGGAGGCGGCCCTGGTGAAAATGGTGGCGGCGGCGCGCATCTTGCGCGAAGAGGCCGCGCAACCGGCATGACGGGGCGGGATCCGGCGCGGCGGACGGCCGCGCCGGGGCGCCGCCTCCCCGTCCTGTCATAAGGCGATACAAACCCGGCCCCCGGATTGGGGGCAACCCCGGACGGGGTTGCCCTGGCAGGCTGGGTTATACTCATCGGGTTTTATCGCCCGCCCATTGCTTCCCCGCTGCGTCCCTGTCTGCCAGCGCCTGATGCAACCGGGCATCCTTTAGCGCATGTCCGTAATCGCCAACTGCCTCGCTATGCGAACGCCCGCGACCTCGCTCGTCCTGAGCGCGGGTGCGTGGGCATTTGTTTATCCGGCCGCGGCCACGAAGGCGCTATCCCCATCCGCAGCCATGCGCATGACCCCTCATGGCGCTGGTCTTCTTCAACCGAACATTCAACGTCTCCCCGACAGCGAAGGCTCCGCATGAAAATCCACGAGTATCAGGGCAAAGAGCTTCTGAAGAAATTTGGCGTCACCGTTCCGCGCGGCATCCCCGTGTTCTCGGTGGACGAGGCCGTCAAGGCCGCTGAACAACTGGGCGGCCCGGTGTGGGTCGTCAAGGCCCAGATCCACGCGGGCGGCCGCGGCAAGGGGGGCGGCGTCAAGCTCGGCCGTTCCATCGAGGAAGTGCGCACGCTGGCCGGCCAGATCCTGGGCATGCAGCTGGTCACGCACCAGACCGGCCCGGAAGGCCAGAAGGTCCGCCGCCTGCTGATCGAGGAAGGCGCCGACATCAAGAAGGAACTGTATGTCGGCATCGTGACCGACCGCAGCTCGCAGCGCGTCTGCGTGATGGCCTCGAGCGAAGGCGGCATGGAGATCGAAGAGGTCGCCCACGCCACCCCCGAGAAGATCCTCAAGGTTTTCGTCGATCCCGCCAAGGGCCTGACCACCGAGGAAGCCTCGCAACTGGCCCGCGGCATCGGCGTTCCCGACGCCTCGATCGCCGATGCGGCCGACCAGATCCAGAAGCTGTACACCTGCTACGTCGAAACCGACGCCGACCTGGCCGAGATCAACCCCCTGATCGTCACCGGATCGGGCAAGATCATCGCCCTGGACGCCAAGTTCAACTTCGATTCGAACGCGCTGTTCCGCCACCCCGAGATCGTGGCCTACCGCGACACCGATGAAGAAGATCCCGCCGAGATCGAGGCCAGCAAGTTCGGCCTGGCCTACATCCAGCTCGACGGCAACATCGGCTGCCTGGTGAACGGCGCCGGCCTGGCCATGGCCACCATGGACACCATCAAGCTGTTCGGCGGCGAACCGGCCAACTTCCTGGACGTCGGCGGCGGCGCCACGGCCGAGAAAGTGACCGAAGCCTTCAAGATCATGTTGAAGAACCCCGGCCTGAAGGCCATCCTGGTCAACATCTTTGGCGGCATCATGCGCTGCGACGTCATCGCCGAAGGCGTGATCGCCGCGTGCAAGGCCGTCAGCCTGAGCGTGCCGCTGGTGGTGCGCATGAAGGGCACCAACGAAGAGCTCGGCAAGAAGATGCTGGCCGACTCCGGACTGCCCATCATCAGCGCCGACACGATGGCCGAAGCCGCCACCGCCGTCGTGGCCGCCGCCAAGAAGTAATCGTTGCGCTCAGCAAAGGATATTAAGGACTCGAAATGTCGATTCTGATCAACAAAGATACCAAGGTCATCACGCAGGGGATCACCGGCAAGACCGGTCAATTCCACACCCGCATGTGCCGCGAGTACGCCAACGGCAAGAACTGCTTCGTGGCGGGCGTGAACCCCAAGAAGGCCGGCGAGGACTTCGAAGGCGTGCCCATCTACGCCAACGTCGCCGACGCCAAGGCTGCCACCGGCGCCACCGTGTCGGTCATCTACGTCCCGCCCGCGGGCGCCGCCGCCGCGATCTGGGAGGCCGTCGAGGCCGACCTGGACCTGGTGATCTGCATCACCGAAGGCATCCCGGTGCGCGACATGCTGGAAGTGCGCAATCGCATGCGCGCCCAGAACAAGCGTACGCTGCTGCTCGGACCCAACTGCCCGGGCCTCATCACCCCCGACGAAATCAAGATCGGCATCATGCCCGGCCACATCCACCGCAAGGGCCGCGTGGGCATCGTCAGCCGTTCGGGCACGCTCACGTACGAAGCCGTGGCGCAGGTCACGGAACTGGGCCTGGGCCAGTCGAGCGCGGTCGGCATCGGCGGCGACCCCATCAACGGCCTGAAGCACATCGACGTGCTGAAGATGTTCAATGACGATCCCGACACCGACGCCGTCATCATGATCGGCGAAATCGGCGGTCCGGACGAGGTCAATGCCGCCGAGTGGGCCAAGGACAACATGAAGAAGCCGGTCGTGGGCTTCATCGCGGGTGTCACGGCTCCTGCCGGCAAGCGCATGGGTCACGCCGGGGCGCTGATCTCCGGCGGCGCCGACACGGCGCAGGCCAAGCTCGAGATCATGGAAGCTTGCGGCATCAAGACGACCAAGAACCCGTCCGAGATGGGCAAGCTGCTCAAGTCCGTGCTGTAAGAAAAACGAGCATGACGGGCGCGGCGGACTTCGCCGCGCCCGTTGGCATTTTCAGGAGATAGGCGTGGAATTCGGTTCAGCGGCCTTCATATTGGCCCTCATTCAAATCATCTGGGTGAACATCCTGTTGTCGGGGGACAACGCGGTGGTCATCGCGCTGGCAGCGCGTTCGCTGCCCGCCCATCAACAAAAGAAAGCAATCGTGATCGGCTCTGCGGCCGCCATCGTGATGCGTATCATCCTGACGCTGGTTGCGGCCCAACTGCTGCAACTGCCCTGGTTGAAACTGATCGGCTCGCTGCTGTTGCTGTATATCGGTGTTTCGCTGTTGATGCCGGAAGGCGAAGAGGACGAAGGCAAGCTGGCCAAGAACGGCCTCATGGCCGCCATCCGCACCATCCTGATCGCCGACCTGGTCATGAGCCTGGACAACGTGATCGCCGTGGCGGCCGCCGCCATGGGCAATACCGTGCTCCTGGTGCTGGGTCTGGCCATCAGCATCCCGCTCGTGATCTTCGGCAGCTCGCTGTTGCTCAAGGTGATCGAGCGTTTCCCGCTCATCGTCTGGGCGGGCGCGGCATTGCTGGGCTTCATCGCCGGCGAGCTGTTCGTCAACGACCCGGCCCTGCATGCCGAAGCGCTCGAAGCGTCCATGGGCTTGACGCACCATGGCGCGGAGATCGCCGCGGGCGTGGTGGGCGCGATCATCGTGCTGGCGATCGGCAAGGTGCTGATGTCGCGGCGTGGTTCCGGCGACCAGCCCGCCTGAGGCGCCGGGGGTCGCAATTGTCGTAGTGCACCGGCCTGGCATCGATGCCGGGCCGGCCTTCTCCCCCCGAGGCGGCGTTGGCGGCATGCGGGCGTCTGCAGGCTGATCGGGGGAGTCGGTTGAATTCAAAGAAAAAGGAAGGGCGGATATTCCGGCAGGAAGGTTCGCCGATCCGACGAATCTCTCAGGGAGTTACACGTGCTCGAGTTTCTTCAGACGCTCAGTTGGGCGGCCGTATTCCAGATCATTCTGATCGACATTCTGCTGGGCGGGGACAACGCGGTGGTGATCGCGCTGGCCTGCCGCAATCTTCCGGCCAAGCGGCGCATGCAGGGCATCCTGTGGGGAACCGCGGGCGCCATCATCCTGCGCGTGGTGCTGATTTCCTTCGCGGTCACGATGCTGCAGATTCCGTTCCTGAAGGTCGTGGGCGGCCTGCTGCTGTTCTGGATCGGCATCAAGCTCCTGATTCCCGAGCATGAGTCGCACGAGAACATCCAAGGCGGCGCTACCCTGATGAGCGCCATCAAGACCATCATCGTCGCCGACTTCGTCATGAGCCTGGACAACGTCATCGCCATCGCCGGCGCGGCCCAGCAAGCCGACGAAGCCCACCAGATCGGCCTGGTCGTGTTCGGCCTGCTGGTCAGCGTGCCCATCATCATCTGGGGCAGCACGCTGGTGCTCAAGCTCATCGACCGTTTCCCCATCGTCGTGACGCTGGGCGGCGCGCTGCTGGGCTGGATTGCCGGCGGCATGCTGGCGACCGACGTGGCGGTACAAAGCAACGTGATTCAGCCGAGCTCGCTCGCGCCCTACAATACGCAGATCACCTACGGTGCGGAAATCGTGGGCGCGTTGATCGTCGTGATCGTGGGAACCTTGCTGGCCCGCCGCAAGAAGGCGGAAGCCCCCGAGCAAGCTTGATGCCGGCGGGGCCCGGGGACGGGCTCCGGCGCACCGGTGCGAGACGCCCTGCCTGGCAGGGCGTCGTCGTTTCTGGGGAATTTTCAGAAAGCGCGCCACCGGTTTGCGGGGCGCCAGAGGATGATATGAAGAAGTTTCAGAAGGGCATGACGCTGATGCAGATGCTGGTGCTGATCGGCGCGATAGGCGTGGCGGTGGCGATTGCGGTGAGTTACCTGCGCTGATCCGCAGCGAGCGGCATCGATCGTTCGCGATAGCCCAGTCCTTGCGACAATTCGCGCGCTGCGCGCACCACCGCCGGTATCACCGTTTGCGTGACGAGCTCGTCGGTGAAGGTATACACCATGGCGGTCGCATTCAGGCCGGCCACCACCGCGCCCGAGGCATCGAAGATCGGGGCGGCGATCGAACGTACGCCGCGGTGGAATTCTTCGTCGTTGTAGACGTAGCCGCGTTGGCGGGCGTTGGCCAGCAGCGCGCGAAAGGCGGCGGGGTCGACGGTGGATTTCTCGGTCAAGGCCGGGATCGGCGCGTCGCCCAGGAGCCGGTCGATTTCCTCGGCCGGCTGGAAGGCGAGCAGGATGCGTCCTATGGACGAGGAATGGGGGGGCATGCGCGAGCCCACGTGGATGTCGATGGACGTGGGCAGGGGGATGCGGGCCTGCGCCACGTAGACCAGTTCGCCGCGGTCGAGGATGGCCATGTGCACCGAGGCGCCGACTTCGGTACGCAACCGGTTCAGTACCGGCTGGGCCAGTTCGACCAGGGGCAGCCGGCTCAGGTAGGCGAACCCCAGCTTCATCGCATGCGCGGTGAGCCGGTAGCGGCGGCCGACTTCCTCGCGTTCCAGAAAACCGAGCTTTTCCAGCGTATGCACGAAGCGGTAGGGCTTGCTGCGGCTCCATCCCAGCCGCTGCGCCAGTTCGGTCAGCGTGAGCGAAGGCTGGTCGCAATCGAAGGCCTCGAGCACGGCCAGGCCCTGGGCGAGCGCGTCGACCCAGTATGGATCCTTGCGGGGCGTGGAAGGGTGCTCGGGCGAGCCGTCGCTGTCGTCGGTAGCTGGCTTCTTCTTGTCTGTCATGGAAAGGGCACGCAACGAAGAGGCGGCGGGCGCCGCCGCCTCGCCATTCTATAGCTTGCGCAGGCCGATCCGGTCGATCAGGAGTTTTTCCTTCTGCATGGTGTCGGAGGCGAATCGCGTGAACTGTTCGCTGCTGAGGTAGGCCGGTTCCAGGTCGTACTGCTTGAGCGCCGCCCGGTAATTGTCCATTTCCATCGCTTGCTTGAACCCGTCGTGCAGGATGCGGACCACGGCCGGATCGGTATCGCGCGGCGCGGCCAGGCCGAACGGGGCGTTCTGCACGATGTCGTAGCCGGATTCCTTGAGCGTGGGTGCGGCGGAAAAACGCGCGCTGCGCGATTCGCCGCCCGTGGCGAGCAGGCGCAATTGTCCCGCTTCGACATACTGGGCCCAGCTCGGTCCATCCGCCAGCGACATGATGTGGCCGCCCAGCAGCGCGGCCAGCGCCTCGGCGCCGCCCTTGTAGGGAACGTGGTTGAACTTCACGCCGGCCTGGAATGCGAGGTCTTCCATGGTCAGGTGCGGCGAGGACAACGTGCCGGGCGTGCCGTAGGTCATCGTTCCCGGATTGGCCTTGGCGTAGGCGATGTAGTCCGCCAGCGTCCGGATGGGCGAGGCCGCCGGCACCACGAGCCCGAAGGGATAGGCGGCCAGGCCGATGATGTACTTGAGGTCCTTGAGCGGATCCCAGGCGGTCTTGACCAGGTAGGGCGTGCGGAATACCGACACCGCGATCTGCGCGATGGTGTAGCCGTCGGGCGCGGTGGTCTGCATGATCTGGGCAGGAATCACCATGCCCGCGCCCGGCTTGTTTTCGACGATGACCGGTTGTTTCAGGATGCCGGCCGCGTTCTGCGCGAGCACGCGAAAGGCCACGTCGGTGGCGCCGCCGGGGGCGAATCCGACCAGCATCCGGATCGGCCGGGAGGGGAAGGGCGGCTGCGCGCGAACGGCCGGGACCGTACCGGCTCCCGCGCCGGCGATCAGCGTGCCGAGGAAATGTCGTCTTTGCATGGCAAGGCTCCGCAATGGGAAGGGGGATGATCAATGCGCCGGCCGTGGCGGCAGTGCTTCGGCCCAGGCGTCGTAGCCATAGACCCAGTCCGCGTTCGTGTCCGACCGCAGCCAATCGTTCTGCAGCGAACCCCGCTGGATGCGGCTTGCCCGCTCCAGGCGGGCCTGTTCGTAGCGCAGCAGCGCGCCGGGCGCATCGCCGGGGGCCTCCCGCAGGCAACGGCTCAGGACCACCGCGTCCTCCAGGCCCATGGCCGCGCCCTGCGCCATGAAAGGCAGCATGGCGTGGCAGGCGTCGCCGAGCAGGGTGATGCGGCCGTGTGTCCAGCGCGGCATCGGGTCGCGCGCGTAGAGGGCTGTCTTCAGCACCACGTCGCATTGATCGAGGATGGCCCGGGCTTCCTCGTGGAAGCCGGCGTAGGCGCGCAGCAGTTCTTCCTTGTGACCTTGTATGGACCAGGACTCATGCGTCCATTCGGTTTCGGGCACGGTGGCGAACACGAAAAGCTCGCGTCCGCGGTTGATGAGGAAGGTGAATATCTGGCTGGAAGCGTCGGGCCCCCACCACTTGGTGGTGGGCGTCAGGTCGTAGCGGGAGAGCGGGGCGGTGGGGACGATCGAGCGGAAAGCCACCTTGCCGGTGAAGCGGGGCGCCTCGGGACCGGCCAGGGCTTCGCGCACGACCGAATGAATGCCGTCGCATCCGATCACCGCCCGGGCGGCGACGCGGGCGCCTCCAGCCAGTTCCACCCAGGCGCCGGTCTCGTCCTGTCCCACGCTCACGGTCTTGCTGCCCAGGTGCACCGAACCGGCGGGAAGTGCCGATTCCAGCGCCGAGAGCAGGTCGGCGCGATGGATGGTCAGTTGCGGCGCGCCGTATCGGCGCTGGCCTTGGGCATGCAGTTCCAGCCGCGAGGTTTCCTCGCCCGTGTCCCAGAGGCGGCTGACGCGGCACAGAGGCTCGTACGCCGTCTCCCGCAGGGCGGCGCCGACACCCAGCCCGTCCAGCGCCTTGACGGCATTGGGCGTCAGATTGATGCCGGCACCCACGCGCCCGAACCTGGGCGCCTGTTCGTAGATGCCGACCTCGAATCCGGCGCGATGCAGCGCAATGGCGGCGGCCATGCCGCCTATGCCGGCGCCGACGATCGCGATGTCCACGTCTTTCATATCCAGCCTTTTGTTTTGTATTAGAAAACTTTTTTTGAATATAAAACTTAAATCGAGGCTGGATCAACATGGGGAAGTCACTGAGGGCGGGATACCTCGCGAAAACCGTTCTCGATCCATGCCAGGCCCGGCACGCCGTCCGGCGGATTGACGCTGTCGGCAGGAAAACGAAGCACGTCGGCGAGTTCGATTCGTCCGCTGCCCGCATGCCGTTTCACCGTTCCGTAGGCGGCCTCGGCGATGGCCTGGCGACCATTGGCGCGCGCCATCGCGATCGTCGAGCCGATCCCTTCGAAGGTGGAGCCGGCCAGCGCGGCCGCGACTTCCGCCGTCGAGGCGTCCGCGCCCGCCTTGTCCCAGGCGGCCTTCAGCCCGAGCAGGGCGTTCGCGACTCCGTAGCTGGGATAAATGGGAGAGATTTCGTAGCGATCGCGGTAGCTGGCGGCGAACCAGCGGTTCAGCGCCGTGTCGCGAGCGAGCCAGCCGTGCGAACCCCGGCCGCCGATGATGGCGCCTTCCGGGATGGACGCGGCCAGCCGGGAAAGCCCGCTTTCCGCGGCCACCAGCAGCAGGCGCGCCCCGGGAGCCAATTGCGGGGCCATCTCCGCCAGCCGGAAGAGATCGATACCCCAGTTGCCCGAGTGGATGAGCCTGGCGCCCGCTTCCCGCAACCGGACGAGCGGCGTTTCCACGGCGGCGGAATAGAGCGGGGCGAAGTGGCCGCCCAGGTCCTGGGCATCCGGACGCAGCCGCAGCAGCGCGGCCCGGAATTCGGTCCAGCTGTCCGTACCCCACAGGTAGTCCTGGTTGATTCCGCCGAACGCCGCGCCGGCCATCCAGGGCTGGGCCGCCACGTATCGCGCGGCACCGATGGAGTCCGTGACGGTCGTGGTCTGGGTGCGGAACACCCAGTTCCAGGCTTGCCCGGCGTACAGCTGGCTGGTGCCGGCGCCGGAGATGACGGTGAGCAGACCCAGTTCTTCGGCAACCGGAGCGATCGCCGAGGCGACCGCACTGCCGGCATAGCCGACCACCACGTCCGCGCCCTGCGCATGGATGCGACGGAACAGGTCCACCTGCTCGGCGGGAGAGCCGGCCTCGTCGTAGACGTTCAGACGCAGCTTGCGGCCGCCGAAACCCGGTGCTTCGTAGGGAGCCGGCAGCTCGTCCCCCATGTTGAGGGCTTCGACCATCAGCTCCGCGGCATTGCGCGCGGGAAAGCCGAAAGGGCCGGCGGCGCCTCCCGAGACGTAAGTCACCACGGCGATCTTGACCGGGTCGTCCGCGGTAGTTGCCTGGCGTGTACTGGCGTTCATGCGTGTGCTCCTGACGGTACGGCGAGTGGCCACGGTGCGTGGTGGATTAATTAAAGACCGATCGGTTCAAAAATCGGCGCGAAAGAAGCGAAAGAGCCGTGATGCGGAAGCGCTACGTCGTGAAGCGGCCGAGCAGTGCGTCGGCGGTGGCCTGCCAGACGGCTCTGTCCACGCCCGTCTTGGCGATGACGCGCAAGCCTTCGACCAGGCCGAGCAGGGCTCTTGCGGCGTCGGCGGGATCGACGCCGTCGGCCAGATGTCCTTCCGCCCTGGCTCGCGCGAATGCGTCGGCGAGCCGGTTTTCCAGGGCGCGGAAGAAGCGGCGGATGCGTCTTTCCACCTCGGTGTCCTGCCCGGCAAGCTCCATGGCCGTGGCCACGACCAGGCATCCCCGTTTCCCCCTGGTGCCGCTGGCACGGTCCACATAACCGGCGAGGAACACTTTCAGGCCCGCGACGGCGCCCCGGGCGGGGTCGAGTTCCGTATCGACCCGGGCCAGCGACTCGTCGATATAGCGGTCAAGCGCATGCAGAAACAGGCCGCGCTTGTCTCCGAAGGCGGTGTACAGGCTTCCCCGGGACAGCCGGGTGGCGCGAAGCAGGTCGGGCAGCGACGTGCCATGGTAGCCACCGGACCAGAACGCATGCATGGCTCGCCGGACGGCGAGGTCCGGGTCGAACTCGCGGGGGCGGCCTCGGGGCTGGCGTGGAACGGCGGTTGCGGTCATCCGCCAGAATATGGACCGTTCGGTCGCTAAATGCAAGCGCCGGCAGCTCGATGTCCCGAGATGGCCGGCACCGAGTCCCGGGGCGGAAGGACGGCCGCGCAGGCGGCGGCCCGTCCGTTCTCCACGTCAGCCGCTGTTGCGCAAGCCGGCGGCGATGCCGTTGATGGTCAGGTGGATGCCGTTCTGGGTCCGCCCGGCCGGATCGGTCCTGGCGCGTCCGCTCTTGCCCCGGCCCGCGCGGTAGCGGCGGATCAGTTCGATCTGCAGGTGGTTGAGCGGATCGATGTAGGCGATGCGATCGCGGATGGACCGCGCCAGCGACGGGTTGTCGGCGAGCAATTGCCGCTGGCCGGTCACCAGCTTGAGCGCGCTCATGGTCCGTTTCCATTCGTCGCTGATTGCGCCGAATATGCGCTTGCGCAACGCGGTGTCCGGGACGAGCTGGGCGTAGCGCGACGCGATGACCAGGTCCGTCTTGGCCAGCACCATTTCCATGTTGGACAGCAGCGTGCGGAAGAAGGGCCAGTCGCGCGCCATGGCCTGCAGGTGCTGGATGCGGTCGCGCCGGTTGCCTTCGCCGTTGCGCAGGTAGTCGTCGATCGCCGAGCCCATGCCGTACCATCCCGGCAGGAGCAGACGGCACTGCCCCCACGAGAAGCCCCACGGAATGGCGCGCAGGTCCTCGATGCGGCCCGTGGATTTGCGCGATGCCGGCCGCGAACCGATGTTGAGCTCGGCGATTTCCGAAATCGGCGTCGAAGCGAAGAAGTACTCGGCAAAGCCGGGCGTCTCGTACACCAGGGCCCGATAGGCGCGCATCGCCGTTTCCGACAGCCTGTCCATGGTGGGGCCGTAGCTGGCGAACAGCGCGTCCTCGGCCGAGGCGCTCTCGGTGCTGTCGGCCAGGCTGGCCTCCAGCGTGGCGGCGGTGAGCAATTCCAGGTGCCAGCGCCCGATGTCGGCGTCCTTGTACTTGCTCTGGATGACTTCGCCCTGCTCGGTGAGCCGGATCTGTCCGGCCACCGTGCCCGGCGGCTGGGCCAGGATGGCGTCGAAGCTGGAGCCGCCCCCGCGCCCGACCGTGCCGCCCCGTCCGTGGAACAGCCGCAGCCGCACCTTGCGCGCCTTGAAGACTTCGACCAGCGCGCGTTCGGCCTGGTAGAGCGACCAGTTCGACGTCAGGAAGCCGCCGTCCTTGTTGCTGTCGGAGTAGCCCAGCATGACTTCCTGCACGCCGCGCTGGGCATGCCTGACGCGGGCCTTGACCTCGGGCAGGTCGAGGAACTGCGCCATGATTCCGGGGCCGTTGGCGAGATCCGGGATGGTCTCGAACAAAGGCACCACCATCAGCCCCTCGCCGTCGGCGGGCGGATGCTTGGCGCCGGCGCCGCTGCCCGGCGCGATGAGGCCGGTCTCCTGCTGCAGCACCAGCACCTCCAGCAGGTCGCTCACGGTTTCCGTATGGGAAACGATGGCATGATGCACCGCCTGCGCGCCGAATCGCTGGCGGGCCAGGGCCGCGGCGCGGAAGATGTCCAGTTCACGGGTGGTTTCCTCGCTGTAGCGTATCCATGGCGAGACCAGCGGACGGGCCTCGGCCAATTCCCGGCGCAGCAGCGCGATGCGCGCGGGTTCGTCCAGCGCGGCGTAGTCGGCTTCCACCCCGGCGCGCGCGAACAGTTCGGCCAGGGTGCGCTCGTGCACGTCCGAACTCTGGCGCAGGTCGATGGTGGCGAGGTGGAAACCGAACACGTCCACCGCCTGCCGCAGGGCCGACAGGCGCAGGCGCGCCACAGGCGAGGCATGGTGGCCGTCCAGCGAGGCGGCGATCACGGCGAGGTCGGCGGCGAATTCGCCGGGCTCGGCGTAGGGCTGCGCGGGCGGCGCCTCGCGGCGGGCGAGTTCGCGGCCGGTCAGGGCCCGGGCGGAGGCGGCCAGGCGGGCGTAGATGCCGATCAGGGCGCGCCGATAGGGTTCGTCGCGGCGATGCTCGGAAACGTCGCCGCCTTGCTCGGCCAGCGCGCTCAACGCCTGCGACGCCGGAGTCAGCAGCGAACTCATGGAAAGCTCGGCGCCCAGCGCGTGCGTCTCGTCCAGGTAGTATTCGAAGGCCGTGGTGCTCTGTCGCAGCAAGGCCAGGTTCAGCGTATTCGCGTCGACATTGGGATTGCCATCGCGGTCTCCCCCTATCCAGCTGCCCATGCGCAGGAAGGCCTTGAGCGGACCGGGCTGGGGACCGAACGGATCGCCGGGCTCGCGGCCCAGCAGGCGCGAAAGATGGCCATAGAGCTGCGGGATCACGGCCAGGAACGTACTGCGGTAATAAGACAGCGCATTCTCGATTTCGTCGGCCACGGTCAGGCGGGAATTGCGCAGCATGCGCGTCTGCCACAGTGTCGTGATCCGGCCCAGCAGCGCCAGCGTCTGCTCGAAGGCCTCCTCCGTGGTGTGCGGAACATCCCGGCCTTGCAGCAGGTGGGCGATTTCCTTGTGCACGTCCAACGTGCTCTTGCGCTGGACCTCGGTCGGGTGCGCGGTCAGCACGGGCGAGATCAGCGCGTCATCCAGCAGTTGCCGCATCCGCGCCTGGCCGATGCCGGCCGCCCGCATCCGGGCCACGGCGTCCTGCAGGCTGCCGCGCGCGGGCGCGTCCTGCTGCAGCAGGCTGGCGCGGCGGCGCCGGTTCTGGTCGCGGTCCTCGGCGATATTGGCCAGGTGCAGGTAATAAGTGAAGGCGCGCACCACCGAGTTGGTTTCGTCGGGCGCCAGTTGCTTGAGACGTTTTTCCAGGGCGCGTCCGTCGGTGGCGTTGCCGTCGCGGCGAAAACGCACGGCCGTGCGGCGTACGGTTTCTATGGTGTCGAAAACGCCAGCGCCTTCGCTGGCGCGGATCACGTCGCCCAGGAGGCGGCCCAGCAGTCGGATGTCGTTGCGGAGGGGTAGGTCGGGATCGTGAAGCGAGGAGGTCATGGAGCGTCGCGCGTGTTGTCGTTGGAGTCGGCTGCTGCAAAAAGGCGCCGTGCGGCGCCAGGACAAGCATGCCATGAAAAATGCCCCCACGCTTGCCTCGTCGCGGCTGCGCTGCCCCCCGAGGGGACGCTTTTCATCTTGAGGCGGCCCGGCGATGAAAAGCAGCCGCGTATCGAATACTTCTATAATTCCGAAGGGGGGCGCCGCATGCGCGGAAGCCCGTCCGCATCCAATCAGAGACTCCCTCGTTGAATACCGACCGTTTGATCATCGCCACGCGCGAAAGCCAGTTGGCCATGTGGCAGGCCGAGCACGTCCAGGCGAGGCTGCGTGCGTTGTACCCCCACTGCACCGTCGAAGTGCTCGGCATGACCACGCGCGGCGACCGCATCCTCGACCGCACGCTGTCCAAGGTCGGCGGCAAGGGCTTGTTCGTCAAGGAACTGGAAGCGGCGCTGCACGACGGCCGCGCCGACCTCGCCGTGCACTCGCTCAAGGACGTGCCGGTCGACCTGGCGCCGGAGTTCGCGCTGTGCGCGGTCACCGAGCGCGACGACCCGCGCGATGCGCTGGTATCGCAGCGCTACGGCAGTCTGGCCGAGATGCCGCCCGGAGCGGTGGTCGGCACGTCCAGCCTGCGCCGCGAGGCCCAGGTTCGTGAGCGCCATCCCCAGCTGCAGGTCAAGCCGCTGCGCGGCAATCTGCAGACCCGCCTCGGCAAGCTCGATCGCGGGGAGTACGACGCCATCGTGCTGGCGGCGGCCGGGTTGCGGCGCCTCGGCCTGACCGACCGGATCCGCATGCTGCTGGCGCCGGAGGACAGCCTGCCGGCGGCCGGGCAGGGCGCGCTGGGCATAGAAATACGAGCCGACCGCAATGACCTGCGCGCGGTGCTGGCGCCGCTCACCCATGCGCCCACCATGGCCCAGGCGCTGGCCGAGCGCGCGGTGTCGCGCCGGCTGGGTGGATCGTGCCAGGTGCCGCTGGCCGCCTATGCGCAGACGCAAGGGGATTCCCTGCGGCTGCGCGCGCTGGTCGCCATGCCCGACGGCAGCCGCATCATACGCGCCGAACGCGTCGGACCCGCCGCGCAGGCCGAGGCGCTCGGCCTGGCGGTCGCCGAAGAACTCCTGCAGGCCGGCGCGGCGGATCTACTCGCTACCCTGGGCTGAGCCGCCATGCCGGCTCCGTCACCCGTGCCGACCGTCATCCTGACCCGCCCGCAGGGGCAGAACGGCGTCCTGGGACAGGCGCTGGCGGCGCGCGGATGGCGGGTGCTGGACCTGCCCGCGCTGTGCCTGACGCCGCAGGAAGGCGCCGCGCCGGATCCGGCGGACTTCGACCTCGTCGTGTTCGTGAGCGGCAACGCCGTCCGCGTGTTCCTCGACAAATGGCGGGCGACGGGCGGCCCGGGCTGGTCCTGGCCGGCGCATTGCGCCGCGGCGGTGGTCGGCCCTGCCAGCGCCCGGGCCTTGCGCGAGCATCCGGCGTTCGGCGCCGCGCCGCGATTGCTGCAGCCGCCGGCCGACAGCCCGCAATTCGATTCCGAAGCGCTGTGGGCGGTCCTCTCGGCCCAGGCGCCCCCCGCCAGGGCGCTGATCGTCCGCGGCGGCCACGGCGACCAGGGCAGCGGCCGCAACTGGCTGGCGGCGCGCCTGCGCGAATCGGGCACCGCCTTGACGGTGTACGCCGCCTATCGCCGCCGGCCGCAGGCATGGACGCCGGCACAGATCGAATCGCTGCGCACGCTGGCCCGGCAAGGGCAGCCGGCAACCTGGCTGCTGACCAGCGCCGAAGGAGTGGACGCCATCCGGGCGCAACTCGCGCCTCACGGCCTGCTCGCCTGGTGGGCGGATTGTCGCCTCATTGCAACCCATCCGCGGATCGCCCGGCATTTAATATCGGTGGTCGCCCAGGCGGCACACGGCCGCGGCGGCCCGCCAATGTTACAAACTTGCGCGCCCAGGGATGAGGAAATCCTGGCCGCGATAGAATCGGTGTCATGACTGCATCCGAGAACGCATCTCCCGCTTCCGCTCAGGGTCCTGCGCCCAACGATTCCCGTTCCGCAACCGAGCGCCTCAGCCGCGCTTCCAAGGGCAGGGCCAATCGCTCCTTCCCCTGGCTGGGCACCGTGCTCGCCTTCGCGCTGATCGTGATCGTGGTGCTGGCGGCAGCCCTGTGGCGCCAGCAGCAGCTGGTCGATGCCATCGGCCGCGAATCGGCCCGCCGTTTCAACGAGATCGATTCCTTCGCGCGGGATGCGCAGGCCAGGGCGCGCCAGGCGCTGTCGGTCGCCCAGGGCAATACCGACAAGCTCGCCGTGCTCGAATCCAAGGTCCTGGAGTCGCAGAGCCAGCAGGCCGCGCTCGAGCAGCTCTACCAGGAACTGTCGCGCGGCGAGGACGAATGGACGCTGATCGAGGTCGAGCAGGCCTTGTCCATCGCCGCGCAGCAACTGCAACTGGCGGGCAACGTGCAGAATTCGATCGCCGCGCTGCAGGTGGCCGATGCCCGCCTGGCGCGCGCCGACCGCCCGCAATTCACCGCGGTGCGCCGCGCCATCGCCCAGGACCTCGAACGCCTGCGGGGATTGCCGTCCATCGACGTCTCCGGCCTGGTGGTGAAGATCGACCAGTTGATCGCGCTGCTCGACCGGCTTCCGCTCCTGGCCAGCGTGCAGCCGGCCCACGAAGCCGACGGCGTTGCGACGCCGGATGCGCCGGCCGCCGAGCCGCCGGCCGGCGAGGACGCGTCCTGGTGGAAGCGCGCCTTCGCCTGGTGGGGGCCGCTGCGCGACGGCTTCATGGACGACATGCGTGACCTGATCCGTATCCGCCGCATCGACAAGCCCGAGGCCTTGCTGGTATCGCCCGAGCAAGGCAGCATGGTGCGCGAGAATCTCAAGCTGCGCCTGCTCAATGCCCGCCTGGCCCTGTTGTCGCGCCAGGAGCAGGCATGGCGCGCCGACCTCGACGCCGTCGCCCAGGCCTTGCCCGCCTATTTCGATCCCGCCGCGCCCGCCACGCGCAACGCCATGGCGCTGCTCAAGCAGATCCGCGAGACCGATATTTCCATCGAGCTGCCCAGCCTCAACGACAGCCTGGCCGCGGTGCGCTCGGTCCTGCCGCGCAGCGCGGCTCCGGGCGTGCAGAGGTAAGCATGCGCACCTGGTTCTGGACCCTGCTGCTGCTGGTGGCCGCCGTCGGACTCGCGGTGGGGCTGCGCTATCACTCGGGCAATGTGGCGCTGCTCCTGCCGCCGTATCGCGTGGAATTGTCGGCCAGCCTGGCGGCGCTGATCCTGCTCGTGCTATTCGCGGCACTGTACGCCGCGCTGCGGGCCATCTCCTGGACGCTGGACCTGCCGGTGCGCGTACGCCGCTGGCGCGCGCGCCGGGCGCTCGCCCAGCAGCAGGAACTGCTCGAACGGGGCTGGATCAACCTGCTCGAGGGACGCTATGCCAAGGCCGAATCCGACATGAGCGGCGTGGCGGGCCAGACCGACGTGCCTTCGCGCCGGGTGCTGGCCAACCTGTCGGCGGCCCGCGCCGCCCACGCCATGCAGGAGTTCGCCCGGCGCGACACGCTGCTCGCGCAGGCGCGCGAAGCGGCGGGCTCCGACACCGCGCTCAAGCCCGCCGTCGCCATCGTCGAGGCTGACATGCTCCTCGATCAGCAGCGCCCCGAAGAAGCCCTGGCCCTGTTGTCCCAGTTGCATGAAAGCGGTCCGCGGCACATGCACTCGCTGCGGCTCACGTTGCGCGCGCATCGCGACCTCGGGCATTGGGCCGAGGTGCTGAAGCTGGCGCGCAATTTGTCCAAGCGCAATGCGCTGCATCCTGCCGCCAGCAACCGCATGATCGCCACCGCGGCGGCCGAGTTGCTGCGTTCGGCCAGCGATGCCGCCACGCGCCGGGCGATCTGGAAAGACCTGAAGGACGACGAGCGCATCCTGCCCGAAGTCGCGCTGGCCGGCGCCGCCGTTTTCGAGGCCGATGGCGATGAGATGCGCACCCGCAGGATCCTCGAGGCCGCGCTCGATGCGCAATTGACGCCGGCCCTGCTGCAGGCCTATGCCCGCTGCACCCCCGAGCAGATCCAGCCTCGGCTCGAAAAGGCCGAAGGCTGGCTGCGCGAGCACCCGAACGATCCCGACCTGCTGCAGTCGCTCGGCACGCTGTGCCTGTGCGGCCGCCTGTGGGGGCCGGCGCAGCGGTACCTGGAGCGCAGCCTGAGCGAGCGCGACGATTCCCGCACGCACGCCTTGCTGGCCAGCCTGTACGACCGCACCGATCGCGCCGTGGAGGCCGTGCGCCACTGGCGGCTCGCGACCGAAGGCATGATAGGCGTGCCGGTGCTCAAGGCCGACGACACGGTGCTGTTCGGCGCCGCGGCGTCGCGCCCGCAGTTCGAAAGCGAGGAGGCCGTCGCGCCCGATCGCGCCGCCGGGCTGTAGCGCCGGCCGGAATCTCCATGCCGGCCGCCCCGCGCGGCCGGTCCAGTAATTTTCTCAACCTCCCAGGCAGTTATGAATCTCGATCGAGTCGGTCCCGGCAAAAAGGCGCCGGAAGAATTCAACGTCATCATTGAGATCCCGATGAACGCGGATCCGATCAAGTACGAAGTCGACAAGGAAACCGGCGCGCTGTTCGTCGACCGCTTCATGATGACCGCCATGCACTATCCGTGCAATTACGGCTACGTGCCGCAGACCTTGTCCGACGATGGCGATCCCGTCGACGTGCTGGTCATCACGCCTCATCCGGTCACCGTGGGCGCCGTCGTGCGTTGCCGCCCCATCGGCATCCTCAACATGGACGACGAAGCGGGCGGCGACGCCAAGCTGCTGGCCGTGCCGGTCGACAAGATCCTGCCGATCTACCGCGACTGGCAGAAGCCCGAAGACCTGCCCCCCGAATACCTCCTGCGGATCCAGCACTTCTTCGAGCACTACAAGGACCTGGAGAAGGGCAAGTGGGTCAAGGTCAAGGGCTGGGACGGCCCCGACGCGGCCCGCCAGGAGATCACGCAGAGCATCGGCCGCTACCAGCAGGCCGGCAAGTAAGACCGGGGGACGTGTTGCCCCGGAGGCGCTCCGCGAGGCGAGCGCCGTTCGATGCAAAACCTCCCCGTCGCGGGAGGTTTTTTTATGCTCGACAAGCGCGGCCGGCGGCGCAGCGGCCTTCAGGCGGGATGGGGTTCGTGCGGCAGCGTAAAGCGTAGCGTGGCGCCCTTGCCCGGCTCGCCATGCGCGACGATGCGTCCGCCGTGGCGTTCGACGATGCGGCGGCAGTGCGCCAGGCCGACGCCCGTGCCTTCGAAATCGCGGTTCGAGTGCAGGCGGCTGAACATCGTGAACAGCTTGCCCGCATGACGCATGTCGAATCCGGCGCCGTTGTCGCGCACGTTGATGGCGATGGTCTGCTCGTATTCGTCGGCCCAGATCTCGATCAGCGGGCTGGGCGTGTAGCGTGTGAACTTGATCGCATTGTCGAGCAGGTTCACCATCACCAGCCGGATCAGGTGCGGATCGGCGAAGACCCGCGGCAGGTTGTCGATGCGCCAGGCGATCGACCGGTCGCCCAGGCTGGCGGTCAATTCGGAACGGATCTCCTGCACCATGGTGCCCAGGGGCCACAGCGAGGGCACGATGCCGGCCCGTCCCAGGCGCGAGAGCTCCAGCAGCGCATCGATGGTGCGGTTCATGCGCTCGGCGGTGGTCAGCAGCGCGGACAGCATGGGCTTGAGGTCGCTGCCGGGCTGCCCGCTCTTGCGCAGCATGATGTCGGCCGCCGACATGATCTGTCGGGCTGGCGCGCGCAGGTCGTGGCTGACGGAGCTGGTGAAGGCCTCGAGCTCGGCGGTACGCTCGGCCACCCGCAATTCCAGCGTTTCGTTCAACTGGCGTATCTTGTCCTCGGTCAGGCGGCGTTCCGTGACGTCGACGCAGAACAATTCCACGCGCTGCTTGCCGTCGCGCGTGACGCTGATCGCCGCCAGTTCGACGTCCCGCTTCTGGCCGTCGAGCGCGACCAGCCGGTAGGGCTTGAATTCCGCGAACCCGGGAGCCTGGGCCAGTTCGTCGATGCGGCGGCGGACCTTTTCACGGTCCCGCTCGATGATGAAGTCGGAAAACGGCCTGCCGATGGCGCGCCCGGACCAGTCCGCCGACAGCATCAGCAGCGCCGCGGGGTTCGCGTAGATCAGCAGTCCGTCGACCTGGCTCAGGATGCCGATCGGCGCGTGCTCGATTACGGCCTTGTACATCGACTCCCGTTCGATCAGCCCGTGCTTGGCGCGCACGGCGTCCGTCACGTCGACCAGCATCATGAGCGTCGCGTGCGCGCCGCCCTGGCCGTCGCCATGAGGCGAAAGAAACACGTCGAACTCGCGCTTGACGTTGTCCGGGGTGGTGAACGGCAGGCGGAAGCTGGTTGCCTTGCCGTGCGACGATTGCTCCATGGGAGGCGCGAGGAGCGAGGCGGCTCGGCGGGGCCAGAGCTCGGCCAGGGTACGCCCCAGCGCGACCGACGAGGGCTTGTCGAGCAGGGCGAGATAAGGGCCGTTCGCGTAGGTCAGCGCGCCGCCGGCGTCGGCAATGGCCACCGCGTGGGGCAGGGCATCCAGCAGCGGTTCCAGGCGCGAGGCGGGCCGGCTGGTCGGCGATTGCGCCGCGCGGGCCGCCGCGTCCTCGGTTGCCGCCTGGGCGGCGGACAGGCAGAGATGGACGATGGCGACCGACAGCAGGGCGGTGACGGCGAACAACGGGGCCGCCGGGACCTCGGGCATGCGCCAGATGAGCGGCAGCGGGCCTACGACCCAGCTCCAGAAATCCAGCAGCGAGGTGAAGACCACGGCGGCCATCGCGAGCAGCGTCGATTCTCGCAGCGGCAGGACGATGGCGCCGGCCACCAGGGTGGCGATGAGGGGAAGCGCGATCGGCCAGTGGAGCCCTCCGGTGACCGAGCAGGCCAGGAGGGCCAGGGCGGAGAGCCCGTAGATCAGGCCTCGCCCGCGTATGCGCGGCCGTACGGCAACAGGCTTGGGGGAAAAGGCTCCGGCATCGGTCACTTGGAGGCTCGCTCGGTCAGCCGACATCGGGAATATGGTATCAATTGAAATAAAGGGTTACTTGTTGCGGCCGGGCCGCATTGTACCCACTTCGTTTTGTGCTGGGAATCTCCTCGTGAGCCTGCTCAAGCCGCGGGACCGATTGGATCTACTCGGTGGAATCGGTCAGGCGCGTCTCGATATTGGCCAGTACGCGGGCGGAGGCGCCCTTGGCCTCGAGCGCGAACAGCAGCAGGGAATGGGCCGTGACCTGGTAGACCTCGCCGGCGTTGAAGACGGGGAGGTCTTCGCGCACGGGCATGTTGGTGTCCAGCAGGCAGGTCCACGCGTCGGGGCCCGGAACGTCGGGCAGTGTGAAGTTGACGGCGTCGTGGTGGGCGTTGAAAACCAGGAGCAGCGTCGCATCCGAGGCGGGCCGCTTGATGCCCGATGCCTGGGCGCGGCCGTCGATCAGCATGCCGAAGCAGCGCATGGCGTCGTCCGCCCACTGTTCGGCCGTCAGCGGCGTGGCGGCGGGCGACAGCCATTGCACGTCGGTAATCGCCAGCGCCTCGTTGTATTCCCCGGTCAGGAAGCGGTTGCGCCTCAGCACGGGCAGGCGCCGTCGCAGGTAGGTCAGCTTGCGCACGAACTCCTGCAGGGCATGTCCGGCCTCGTCGATTCCTTCCCAGTCCACCCAGCTGATTTCGTTGTCCTGGCAATAGGCGTTGTTGTTGCCGCGCTGGGTCCGGCCGAATTCGTCGCCAGCCAGGATCATGGGGGTGCCTTGCGACAGCAGCAGGGTGGCCAGCATGTTGCGCTTCTGGCGTTCGCGCAAGGCCTGGATCGCGGGATCGTCCGTGGGGCCTTCCGCGCCGCAGTTCCAGGAACGGTTGTCGGAATGGCCGTCGCGGTTGTCCTCGCCGTTGGCCTCGTTATGCTTGTCGTTGTAGGACACCAGGTCGTTCAGCGTGAAGCCGTCGTGCGCCGTGATGAAATTCACGCTGGCCCAGGGCTTGCGTCCGCGCCGGTTGAATTTGTCGCCCGATGCGGTGATGCGCGTGGCGAAGTCGGCGGCCGTGCCCGCATCGCCTTTCCAGAAACCGCGGACAGTGTCGCGGAACCGGTCGTTCCATTCCGCCCAGCCCGGCGGAAAACCGCCCACCTGGTAGCCGCCCGGGCCGCAATCCCAGGGCTCGGCAATCAGCTTGACGCTGGAGAGCACCGGGTCCTGCCGGCAACTGTCGAGGAAACCGCCCCCCTCGTCGAAGCCGTGCGCCTCGCGTCCCAGGATGGTGGCCAGGTCGAAGCGAAAGCCGTCGACTTTCATTTCGGTCGCCCAGTAGCGCAGGCTGTCGGTGACCATCTGCAAGGTCCGCGGATGGCTGAGGTTGAGCGTATTGCCCGTACCGGTGTCGTTGATGTAGTACCGGGGCTGGTCCGGCAGCAGCCGGTAGTAGGACGCGTTGTCGATGCCCTTGAACGAAAGCGTCGGCCCGAGTTCGTTGCCTTCGGCGGTGTGGTTGTAGACCACGTCCATGATGATCTCCAGCCCGGCGTCGTGGAAGCGGTCCACCATGCGCGTGAATTCCTGCACCGGATGGCCCGCGAAATAGCGCGGGTCGGGGGCGAAGAAGCCCAGGGTGTTGTAGCCCCAGTAGTTGGTCAATCCTTTTTCGAGCAGGTGGTTGTCGTTGACGAAGGTGTGCACCGGCAGCAGTTCGACCGAGGTGACGCCCAGGCTGCGTATGTAGTCGACCACCTCCTGCTGCTGCAGTCCCGCGATGGTGCCGCGCAATTCGGGCGGTACGGCCGGATGCAGCTTGGTGTAGCCGGCCGCGTGCAGTTCATAGATGACGGTCAGGTCCCAGGGCACGCGCAGCCGGTCCGGCCGCTCGCCGGTGGCCGTGTCGACCACGAGGCATTTGGGCACGAAGGGGGCGCTGTCCCGCTCGTCGAACGACAGGTCGGCATCCGGGTCGCCGATGCGGTAGCCGAAGACTTCCGGCGCCCAGCGCAGCTGCCCGGCGTGTGCCTTGGCGTAGGGGTCGAGCAGGAGTTTGTTGGGATTGAACCGGTGGCCTTCGTCCGGCGCGTAGGGGCCATGCACCCGGTAGCCATACAGCGTGCCTGGCGGCAGGCCATGCAGATACCCGTGCCAGATTTCGTCGGTGAATTCCGGCAGCTCTATCCGTTCTGTTTCGCGGCCATCGGAATCGAACAGACAGAGTTCGACTTTGGTGGCATGAGCGGAAAACAGCGCGAAATTGGTGCCCTTTCCGTCCCAAGTCGCGCCTAGAGGGTAGGGGTGACCCTCGGCAAGCCGATATTGCCCGTTTGCCATGCTGGTTCTTCCGCAGTGACCCGGCCCATAGCATGCAACAGCCGCCGGCGGGCGTCTCCTACGCGAGGTAAAAAAAGTAAGCGAAAAAGGTAGGAGCGCCAAGGCCGCGCATCGCGGCCCCGGTCATGCGTGAAAGCGTTCCGCCGTCAACCCGTCCAGGTCGATGTCGGGCGCGCGTCCGGCCACGATATCGGCCACGACCTTGGAAGTGCCGCAGGACTGCGTCCAGCCGTTCGATCCATGGCCGCTGTTCAGGAACAGGTTGCGCCACCGCGTACGGCCGAGGATGGGCGGGCCGTCGGGCGTCATGGGCCGCAGCCCGGCCCAGAATTCCACCTGGTCCCATGCGAGGCCCTGCGGAAACAGCTCGCGCACGACGTTCGTCAGCAACTCCCGGCGCGCCGGGTCCAGGGCCAGCCCATAGCCGGTGAGCTCGGCCATTCCGGCGGCGCGGATGCGGTCGCCCAGCCGCGAGATCATGATCTTGTTGTGTTCGTCCATGACCGCCATGCGCGGCGCGGCGGCAGGGTCGGACACCGGCACGGTGATGGAATAGCCCTTGAGGGGATAGACGGGCAGACGCAGGCCCAGCGGGCGCAGCAGGAACGGCGCATGGCTGCCCAGTGCGACGACATAGGCATCGGCATGCAGGTCGCCTTGCGAAGTACGGACCGCGCCGACGGCGTCGCCCGCGCGCGCAAGCGATTCGATGCGCACGCCGTAGCGGAACGCCACGCCTCGCTGCTGCAGGAAGGCCGCCAGTCCCTGCGCGAATTTATAGCTGTCGCCCGAAGCGTCCGCCGGCAGGTGCAGGGCGCCCGACATCTCAACGGAGCTGCGGCGCATGGCCGGTTCCACCGAGTCGATCTCGTCCGGCGCAAGAATGCGCCAAGGCACGCCATATTCCTCCAGCGCCTTGGCCGACAGCCGGCCGAGTTCGAGCTCGGCCGGCGTGCGAAAGACCTGCAGCACGCCGCCTTCGTGGAAGTCGAAGGAAGGAAGCGCTTCGTTCGCCGCGATCTCGCGCAGGCAACGCAGGCTGTAATGCGCCACGCGCTGCATGCGCAGCTTGTTGACGCGGAAGCGCTCGGCGTTGCAATTGCGCATCCATTGCAGCACCCATGCGACCTTGCGCGGCTCGGGCAGCGGCGAAAAGCGGATGGGCGAATTGCGCTGCAACGAAAGCTTGAGCACCTTGGATACCATGCCGGGCGCGGCCCACGGGCCGGCGAAGCTGGGGCACAGTCCGCCGGCGTTGCCATAGCTCGTTTCCCGGCCCGGGCCGGACTGGCGGTCGACCACGGTGACTTCGTGGCCGTCCTTCCAGAGGTAATAGGCGGTAGCGACGCCGACCACGCCGGCGCCCAGCACGAGTACCTTCATGAGTGCTATGCGTACTTATTCGACGGTGATGTGGGCCGCGTCGATGATCTTCTGGTAGCGCGCCATTTCCGAGTCGATGTACTTGGCGAAGTCGGCCGAGTTCTTGTAGGCCGATTCGAAGCCGAGCGAGGCCAGGCGGTCCTTGATCTCGGGCGTGGCCATGATCTTGGCCGACGCGGCGTCGAGCTTCTTCACGATGGCGGCCGGCACCTTGGCGGGCGCCCACAGGCCATACCAGGAATAGAACTCGAAGTCCTTGAATCCTGATTCGCGCATGGTCGGCACGTCGGGCAGCAGCGGGCTGCGTTCGCGGCCCGTGACGGCCAATGCGCGCAGCTTGCCGGCCTTCACGTGCGGCAGCGAAGACAGCATCGGATCCATCATGGCCGAGACCTGCCCGCCCACGAGGTCCTGCAGCGCGGGCGCCGCGCCCTTGTACAGCACGATGGGGATGTCGCCGGTCAGGTTGGCTTCATGCAGGAACTGGGCCGCGCCCAGGTGGCCGGCCGAACCGAAGCCGCTGGTGACGAAGGTGTACTTGTTCGGATCGGCCTTGAGCTTGGAAACGAACTCCTGCACGCTGTTCGCGGGGACGTGGGGGTTCACGCTGAAAATCAGCGCGCCCTGGGCCAGCATGCTGACCGGCGCGAAATCCTTGACCGCGTCGAACTTGATGTTCTTCTTGTAGAGCAGCGGGTTGATGGCGTGGATGGAAGCGTTGAAGTAGAGCGTATAGCCATCGGGCTCGGCGCGCGCCACATAGGCCGCCCCGATCATGCCCGAAGCGCCCGCGCGGTTCTCGACCACGACGGATTGCTTGAGCTCGTCCTTGAGCTTGTCGGCGAACAGCCGGGCCGTACTGTCGACCGCGCCGCCCGGAGCATGCGGAACGACAATGGTGATCGGACGCGTCGGATAGTCCCCCTGCGCGAAGGCCGGTGCGGCAACGGCTGCAGCGCCGGCCAGACCGGCGGCCGCCAGGGCGGTATTCAGGAAATTACGGCGGGTGTAGCGGTTCATGATTTTCCCCATATGCGAAAACAGAATTGTCCCCGTTTTCTATATATTTTTCGGTTATTAGAAAATGCTCCGGTTCCTACTGGCCCAAGCCGGTTTTTCGTCTCCTCCGGCAAAGGGAAACCCACCCCGCGCGGCTCATGCCGCGCCCCTCAAGGGGCGGCGCTGGCGGACCGGCAAAGCCGGATCCGCGGCGCCCTGGATCCAGCACGGCTTTCTCCAATTGCCACATCGTTGCTGCCGCTGGCAGCCAGCGAAGCACAGGTGCCCCAAACCAAGAGAGCGGTACTAGACCCAGGATGCGGTGCATCCGGCTCCGCCGGTCCACCCGCATCGCCCCCTGGGGGGCGCGCGTAAGCGCGTAGGGGGGCTCAATACGTCCCCGGATACCCCCCGCCATCGATCAACAGGCTCTGGCCGGTGATATAGCCCGCATGCGCCGAGCAGACGAACGCGCACAGCGCGCCCAGTTCTTCTGCCCGCCCGTAGCGTCCCGCGGGATTGTTGCTGCCGCGCTCTTCCCACAATTGCTCGAAGGTCTTGCCGGTATCCTCCAGCATGCCTTCGATGTGCCGGCGCTGCGCGTCGGTGGCGAACACGCCGGGCAAGAGGTTGTTGATCGTGACGTTGTGGCGCACCGTCTGGCGCGCCAGCCCGGCCACGAAACCCACCAGCCCCGAGCGCGCGCCGTTGGACAGGCCCAGCTCGATCTGCGGCGTCTTCACGCTGCGCGAGACGATGTTGACGATACGGCCGAACTTGCGGTCGATCATGCCGTCCACCGTGCGGCGGATCATCTCGATGGGGCCGAGCATCATCGAATCCAGCGCCTGGTGCCAGTCATCCAGCGTCCACTTGCGAAAATCGCCGGGCGCAGGGCCGTCGGCATTGTTCACCAGGATGTCGGGCGCGGGGCAGACGGCCAAGGCCGCATTCCTGCCCGCTTCGGTGGTGATGTCGGCCACGGCGACCGTCACCGGATTGCCGGTCTGCGCGGTGATCTCGGCCGCTGCCTGTTCGAGCGTCGCGAGCGTGCGCGCGGCGATCGTCACGTGCACGCCTTCCTGCGACAGCTGGAGCGCGCAGGCGCGCCCCATGCCGCGGCTGCCGCCGAACACCAGAGCCTTCCTGCCTTGGATGCCGAGGTCCATGGATCGTGTCCCCGTCCGGTCAGAGCGACTTCAGCTCGGGCGAGCTCCAGCCGTATTTCTTGTCGAGCTCGAGCTCGCGCACGACGCGCAGGCCCTTCTGCAGTGCCTCGGGCGCCAGGCCCTTGAGCGGCTTGCGCAGCTCGCCGGCGGGCAGGCCAACCGCTTTCATGAGCGACTTGATGGCGACCGGATTGATGGCCGAGTACGAGAAGTGCAGCATGGGCAGCATGTGCAGATACATGTCGCGGAAGCTCTCAGACACTTCGGGCGTCTTCCAGGGCTTGGAGATGACGGCGATCTCGGCGGGCGCGATGTTGCCGGTCATGTTGGCCGTGCCGTGGCCGCCCAGGCTCATGGTGGGCACGACCAGGCCCAGGTTGGGCGAGTCGCAGCACATCACGGCCACGTCGGGACGCGCGCGCAGCACCTGCGCGACCTGTCCCACGCGCGTGGTCGATTCCTTGTGCACCACGTAGTTGGGATGCTTGAAGATGCGCAGCAGGTTGTCCCAGTGCAGGTCGGTCTTCACGCGGGGAGGGTTGTTGTAGATGCCCAGCGGCAGGTCGGTGGCGTCGGCCACTTCCAGGAAGTAGTCCTCGATGTCGGATTCCGACCCGCAGATGTACGCCGGCGCGGCCAGGATAGCGCCGTCGGCGCCGTTGGCGTGCGCAAAGCGCAGGTAGTCGATGGTCGTGGCCGTGTTGTTGCCGGTGCAGCCGTAGAAGAACTTCATCTTCCCGGTCTTCATCTTCGCCGTCTCGGCGATGATCTGCTGCCGTTCCTGCTGCGACAGCATCGAGACCTCGCCGGTCGAGCCCATGATCAGGACGGCCGCGGTGCCGTTGTCCTCATGGAACTTCAGCAGCGTGCGAAAGCCCTCGAAATCGACGCTGCCGTCGCTGTTGAAGGGGGTGATGAGGGCGACGAACGACCCTTCGATTTTCATCTTAGCCATTGCGATTCCACCAATTGAATAACTGTTACATGATACTCCGCGGGTCGGGCGCGATCAGGCCCGGCGGGCGACGGGGGCCGATTCGACCTCGGCCAGCATGGCAAAGCCCTGTTCCAGGTCCGCGATCAGGTCCGCCGGATCCTCCAGGCCGATGTGCAGGCGCAGCGCCTGGCCGGTGTAGGGCCATTCGGCCGTCGTGCGGTCTCCCGAGGGGTTGAAAGGGATGACCAGGCTTTCGTAGCCGCCCCACGAGACGCCGATGCCGAATAGCTGCAGGCTGTCGATGAAGGCTTCCACCGCGGCGGGCGAGGCCGGTTTCAGAACGACGGCGAACAGGCCGCTCGCACCCTTGAAATCGCGTTTCCACAGCGCGTGGCCGGGATGGCTGGGCAATGCGGGGTGCAGGACCTTCTCGACCTCGGGCCGTGTTTCGAGCCAGGAGGCGACCTCGACGCCGGCCTTCCAGTGCTGGGCAAGGCGCACGTTCATCGTGCGCAGTCCGCGCAGCGCCAGATATACGTCGTCCGGACCGGCGGTCTGGCCGAGGTCTTGCGTGGTGCGCTTGATCAGCGGCCAGGTTTCCTGCGTGCAGGTGACGATGCCGAGCATCGCGTCGGAGTGGCCGACGATGTACTTCGTGGCGGCCTGGATGGAAACGTCCACGCCGTGCTCGAACGGCTTGAAGAACAGCGGCGTGCCCCAGGTATTGTCCATGACGACCTTGGCGCCGTGACGATGCGCCACGGCCGCGATGGCGGGGATGTCCTGTATCTCGAAGGTCTCGGAACCCGGCGATTCCACGTACACCACGCGGGTATTGGGCCGCATGCTGGCTTCGATGCCGGCGCCCGCGGTGGGGTCGTAAATCGTGGCTTCCACGCCGAACCGTCCCAGCACGCGCGTCAGGAAGGTGCGTGTCGGGGAATAGGCGCTGTCGGTCAGCAGCACATGATCGCCGGCGGCCAGCAGCGAGGTCAGCGCCGTGGCGCAGGCCGCCAGGCCCGAGGGGTACACCTGCGAGCGGTATCCGCCCTCCAGTTCGGCAATGGCCTCCTCCAGCGCATGGTGGGTAGGCGTGCCGAAGCGGCCATAGGTGCTGGCCCCGGCTTCGTCGGCGGCCCGCCGTTTCTTCTTGTCTTCCCATTCGGCCATGGATCCGTGAAGAATCGTCGATCCTCGGAAGACGGGGGTGTTCACGAGCCCGGCGAAACGCTCGGGGTGCCTGCCGGCGGTGACCAGTCTGGTCTTTTCTTTCATTGCTGCTGCTGTCCTCGAATTCATGTGGCGAGCGGCCTTTCGCGCCGCGCCTCGTCGGCCGTGCGCGGCATCGTCGGATGCGGCGCGAGCGTAGGGAAAGTGTAGGGGCGAGGCGCATTAATTTTTTTTCTTAATGGACTCGCTTTTGTCAGAAAATGGGAAAATTATTTATCGTTCAATGTCTAGAATAGTGATCAATTTCCCATGGATAAAAAAGACAGCAATATTCTTTCTATCCTCCAGGAGGATGCCACGCTTTCGGTCAACGAGATCGCCGAGCGGGTCAGCCTGTCGCCTACCGCGTGCTGGAAGCGCATCCAGCGCCTGACCCAGGAAGGAGTGATCCGCAAGCAGGTATGCCTGCTCGACAACCGCAAGCTGGGCGTGGGCGTGACGGTGTTCGTGGCGGTCAAGACCAATCATCACGATCTGCAGTGGTTGCAGAAATTCGCCGCCGGCGTGCGCGACATGCCCGAGGTGGTGGAGTTCTACCGGATGAGCGGCGAGATCGACTACCTGCTCAAGGTCGTGGTGCCCGACATCCAGGGCTTCGATATGGTGTACAAGAAGCTGATACAGGTCGTGGAACTGTTCGACGTGAGTTCGAGTTTCGCGATGGAAGAACTGAAGTACACGACGGCGCTGCCGTTGGACTACGCGTGACCCTGCCTATCAACCAAGAGCTGTGCCATGCCTGCAGAGACCAAACGTTATCCCTCGCTGTCGCACTGGGGAGCCTTTACCGCCGTGGTCGAAGACGGCCGGCTGCGCGCCTGCGAGCCGTTTCCCCATGACCCCGCGCCTTCGGCGATCCTGCAATCCATGCCGGGCATGGTGCATTCTCCGTTGCGCATCGCCCGGCCGGCGGTGCGCCGGAGCTGGCTGCGCGACCGCGGCGCGGCCGACGGCTCGGCCCGCGGCACGGAGCCCTTCGTCGAGGTGGAGTGGGACGTCGCCCTCAGGCTGGTCGCCGACGAACTGGCGCGCGTGCGCGCGCAGCACGGCGATGCCGCCATCTTCGGCGGATCCTATGGCTGGTCGTCGGCGGGCCGGCTGCATCACGCGCGTACCCTCACGCACCGCTTCCTGAATGCCGGCGGCGGGTGCGTGAACCAGGCCGGCAACTACAGCTGGGGCGCGGCGCAGTTCCTGCTGCCGCACGTCATCGGCACGTATGCGCCGGTGACCGGCCGCGTCACCGACTGGAAGAGCGTCGAGGCGCATACCCGGCTGTTCCTCGCCTTCGGCGGCCTGCCGCTGCGAAATACGCAGATCACCTCCGGCGGCGCGGGCGAGCATTCGGCGCCGAAGTGGCTCGAGCGCGCCCGCCGCGCCGGCATCGAGTTCGTCGTGGTCAGTCCCACGCGCGCGGACGTGCCGGAAGGCGTGGCGGCGCGCTGGATACCCATCCGGCCCAACACCGATACCGCCATGATGCTGGCGATGGTGCACACGCTGGTGTCCGAGCAGCGCCACGCCGCCGATTTCGTCCGCACCCACTGCGCCGGTTTCGACCGCTTTGCCGACTACGTACTGGGCAAGACCGACGGCATCGCCAAGAATGCGGAATGGGCCGAACGCGTGTGCGGCGTCCCGGCGGGCGAGATCCGCGATCTCGCCCGCCGGGCGGCGGGGACGCGCACGCTGCTCAGCTGCACGTGGTCGCTGCAGCGCGCCCATCGCGGCGAGCAGCCGTACTGGGCGGTCATCGCGCTGGCGGCGGCGCTGGGCCAGATCGGCCTGCCCGGCGGCGGGTTCGCGTTCGGCCACGGGTCCATGAACGGGGTGGGCAATCCCCGGCCCGGCGTCGCCGCGCCCGAGATGAGCGCGGGCCGCAATCCGACCGGCCGCTCCATCCCCGTCGCGCGCATCGCCGACATGCTGCTGCAACCCGGCGAGCCCTTCGAGTTCAACGGCAAACGCGATACCTATCCGGACATCCGGCTGGTGTACTGGGCCGGCGGCAACCCTTTCCACCACCACCAGGACCTGAACCGGCTGATGCGCGCATGGAGCCGGCCCGAAACCATCATCGTGCACGACAGCTGGTGGACGCCGACCGCGAGGCGCGGCGACATCGTGCTGCCCGCCACCACCACGCTCGAACGCAACGACATCGGCGGCTCGTCGCGCGACCGCTTCGTGCTGGCCATGCACCGGGCACTGGCGCCGCATGCGCAAAGCCGGAACGACTTCGACATCTACCGTGAACTGTCCGCCATGGCAGGCCACGAAGCCGCCTTCACCGAAGGCCGCGACGAGTTCCAGTGGCTGCGCCATATCTACGACAACCTGGCCAGGAATTGGCGCGACGGCGGCTTCGACGCGCCGGCATTCGACGCATTCTGGGAGGCCGGCTACCTGGAGCTGCCCGAGCCTTCGCGCGAATTCGTCCTGTTCGAGGACTTCCGCCGCGACCCTGAGGCCCATCCGCTGCAAACTCCCTCGGGGAAGATCGAGATCTATTCCGAGCGCATCGCCGGTTTCGGCTACGACGACTGCCCGCCGCACCCGTCCTGGGTCGAGCCGGTGGAATGGCTGGGTGCCGAGGCGGCCGTCCGCTTTCCGCTGCACCTGGTGACCTCGCAGCCCGGGGACAAGCTTCATTCGCAGCTGGATGCGGGCTCGGTCTCGGTAGCGGGCAAGATCCACGGACGCGAACGCGTGCACATGTCCGAGGTGGATGCCGCCAGCCGCGGCATTGCGCATGGCGACCTGGTCAAGGTGTACAACGACCGCGGGGCCTGCGTCGCGGCGGCCGTGGTCAGCGCCGGCGTGATGCCCGGCGTGGCGATCATGTCCACCGGCGCATGGTTCGATCCCGAGGGCGTCGACCTGGAGCGGCACGGCAATCCCAACGTGCTGACCGTCGACGTCGGCACTTCGCGCCTGGCCCAGGCTCCCAGCGCGCTGTCGGCGCTCGTGGACATCCGCAAGTGGGAAGGCGAAGCGCCGGCGGTGCGGGCGTTCGAGGTGCCCGAGCTGGCGGCGCAAGCATGACGCCGGTCAGGCGCCCACCTCGGGCGGCGGCTCGAGGCGGCGCTTCTGCCGGCGGAACTGGGCCGGGGTCAGGCGGGTATAGGCCTTGAATCGCTTGGCGAAATGCGCGTGATCGAGGAAGCCTGAAGAGATCGCGATCTTCTGCAAGGGCATGTCGGTGTAGGCCAGCAGGTTCTTCGAGTTTTCCAGGCGGATCTGGTCGAGCAGCGGCTTGAACGACTTCCCCGTCTCGTGCTTGAGCAGGTGAGTGAGATAGGTGCCGGTCAGGTGTACTTTCTCGGCGACGTCCGAGAGCGTCAAGGGCCTGTCGAAGTTCTCTTGAAGGAAGCTCAGCGCGGCGCGGGCACGCTTGTCGAGGCAAGGCGCGACGGCATTGGACTTGTCGATCCGCTTGAATTCATCGCTGTAGCGCCTGGCCACGGTCGTCAGCAGCAGGGTCAGTTCGGCCCTGACCTCCGCCTGGTCCAGGATGCCCTTGCGCTCGCAGGCGGCACGGATCCGCTCGCAGCGCTCGCGCATCTGCTGCGTTGCCTCGGCGTCGAGCTCGTAGGTGCAGAAACGCTGGTACACGAACGGAGCCAGTTCGGGGAGCGCATACAGCTGGGAGTCCTGGGCGGCTATTTCGGAAACGGAGAATCCTCGCCGCAGGAAGGGGGCGTCGAAGTACAGGACGTAGCATTCGGCGTCTTCGGGGAAGACGACCTGGTGGATCGTGTAGGGGCTGACGAAGAAAATGTGGCCGGCGCTGGCCTGGACGATTCTTCCCGCGATGTCGTGGACGGCGCTGCCCGACGCGACGAAGAAAATCTGGAAGAAGCTGTGGCGGTGCGCGGGCATGTTGCGCTCGGCGGATTCGGTGCTGCGGATGCCGACTCCTTCCCAGCAGAAGCGCTTCTGGGCAAGCGAGAAGGTGGGTATCGTCTTCGTCCCCATCGAGAGCAACTCCGAGAAGGAATCGCCTCAGCTTATGCCTTTCGCGGGCGGCGTTGAATAGGGCCTTCTACGAGGGCCAGGCCGATCAGCCGCAGGCAGGCGTAGACGACGCGCAGGGTGGGGGCCGGCAGTTGATGATGGGCGGCCAGTTCCAGCAGGACGCCCAGGATGGGATCCAGCTCCAGGGGGCGTCCGGCTTCCACGTCCTGCAGCATGGAGGTCTTGTGCAGGCGGCTGCTGCGTGCCCGCGCAAAGGCGGCCTCGACGTCGACAGCCGCCGACAGGCCGCAGGCCCGCGCTATCTGCAAAGCCTCGCCCATCAGTTGGCCGGCCAGCCATTCTCCCTGCTCGTCGTCCAGGACCTGTCCGAAGCCGAGATGAGAGATGGCGCCCAGCGGATTGAAGGCGACGTTGATCAGCAGCTTGCGCCACTTCTCGAGGCGGATATCGGCGGCGAGCTTGACCGGAAGTCCGCAGTGGGCCAGCAAGTCGGCCGGCCGCTCCGCCGCCAGCGAGCCTTCCAGCACATCGCCCACGGCAAACTGGTCGGTGGCGACGACGGCTTCCACCAGCGTTGCATCCGGACGGAACGATAAGCCCTTGGTGACGGTGCAGCCCACGATGCGTTCCAGGGGCAGGGCGCGTTCGGCATCGCCATCGGGGTCGACCGAGCGCAATCGCAAGGGATGACCGGCCGTGCCCAGGAACTGCCACCAGGGGAGTCCATTCTGGGGCAGCACGATGCGAGCATCCTCGACGTGGCGGGCGAACTGGCGCGCCGCGGCCGGCAGGTCCTGGGCCTTGACGGCGAACACCACCATCTCCCAGTTGCGCGCGTCCGGCGGCACGGCGCTGCACCGCAGGGCTATCGTCTGCGTCTGCGTGCCGGACTGCCGCGCGAGCCGCGCGCCATGGGCCTCGATGTCGCGAAAGATGGGGCCGCGTCCGTGCAGCATGACGTCGACGCCCGCAGCGGCAAGCTTCGCCGCCAGGTAGGTGCCGATGGGGCCGGCGCCGATCACCAGTGTGCGCATGGCGGCCTCATAGCTCGTAGCCCCGCTGGATCAGGGCCTCGTCTATCCATGTGTGATCGTAGGCGCCGGCCTCGATCTGCGCGACCACTTGTTCCTCCCGTTGCTGGATGGCGCGCGCGGTGCGGGCGACGTACTCCAGCTGCTGCCGTGGAATCGCGACGACGCCGTTGCGGTCGCCCACCACCAGGTCTCCCGGCTGCACCACCATGCCGCCCAGCGATACCGCGACGTTGAGCTCGCCGGGACCGTCCCGGTAAGGGCCCCGATGGGTATAGCCGCATGCATAGACCGGGAACTCCGATTCGGCGATGCAATCGATGTCGCGCACGGCGCCATGGATGACGATCCCGGCCAGCCCGCGCTTGCACGCCCAGGCGGTCATGATTTCACCGACGATGGCCTGCTCCAGCACGCCTCCCGCGTCCACGACCAGGACGTCGCCGGGCCTCGCGCTGGCGATGGCTTTGTAGACCATCAGGTTGTCGCCGGGAGGCGTCCTGACCGTGACGGCCGGCCCGATCATGCCGCCGCCCCGGTGCAGCGGCTTGAGCGCGGTCCCGGCAGGCAAGAGCTTGCCCAGGCTGTCCGAGATATTCGGGGTCGGTATGCCCCGTATCGCGTCGAGGATCCCGGATGCGGGGGCGGGCGGGGCGGGATGGATGCAAAAGCCTGGTTTCATGGAGCGTCCTCAGGGCGATGACTATCGCTCAGTCCTTTACGTGCTGGTAGGTGAATGTGCTCGCGTCGATCTCCGGCTCCATGCCGGCGGCCTCGGCCGCGGGAAAGTTGAGCTCGATCTTCACGCCGTTCGGGTCGAACAGGAAAAGCTGGTAGAGCCCCTGGTCGTTGACCCGCCGCTGCCGGAAATCGATGCGCTTGGCCTTCAGGTCGGATACCGTGTCGCGCAGGCCGCTGCAGCGAAAGCCGATATGGTCGATGACGCCGGAGCCGCTGGTCTGCTCGGACTGCTGGCCGAGGTAGCGCTTGCGGTTGTCGGTGGCTTTGCGGCCGCCATGGGTGATATGCAGGACGTCGCGGTCGCCCAGGTACATCCACTGGACGGGAAACCCGAAATTCGGCGTCGGCCCCGGCGCGAGCCCGAGGACGTGCTGGTACCAGCGGATGGTGCCTTCGAAATCCGTGGTCTGGACGAGATAGTGCTCGATGTATTGCAGGGGCATCGTTGCGGCCTCCATGGGGCGGTGGCGTTCGGGATCGATCACGCGTTCGACGCGTGCTCCAGGGTCATTGCCGAAGTGAATTCGCCCGCCTCGAGAAGCGTGATCTCCGCTTCGCCGGCCCCGTCGAGCCGGTGTTGCCGGGCACGCTGGTATTCCGGCGAGTGGTAGCAATCGAGCGCGTGCTGGAGGGAGGGGAACTCCAGCACGACGAAGCGCGTGAAATGGCTCGCGCCTTCGACGTGCACGAATGGCGCGCCGCGGGACAGCACCCGCGCGCCATACTTTTCGATGATCGCGGGAACCTGCTCCGCATACTTCAGGTAGCGCACCGGATCGATGACCCGGCTTCGTGCCAGCCAATAGGCGCTCATGGGATACCTCGACAGGAAAGGGATCAGGCGGGGACTGCGCCGGACGCGGGCAGCAGGCGTATCGGTCGTTCGATGGCGTCGCGCATCAACTGGTTGGCATCCTTGACCATCAGGCTGCGGGCAAGCGCTCTTGCCTCGGCGACGAAATCCGATGCAGGCAGGGACCGGCGGTCGAGCTCGCGCGTGGCCCGATCGGCCAGGTCCGCCATTCTCTCGTCGAGCTCGCGGCGGTCGCGGGTCTCCAGCTCCAGGAACGCGCAGCCCGCGGCGGCGAATTTTTCCCGCGCCAGGGCGCCGCCCAGGCCGTACAGGATCTGGGTTTCGGCCTGGGCCTCGGCTCGCAGCCAGTCGTTCAGGACGGATTGGAGATCAGGAGGCAGCCGTCGCACGAACGCCTCGCTCAGGCCGAATTCCATGTTCATCATGGAGACCCCCACCTCGATTCGATACGGTGCTTTCACACCCACGCCGAAGACGTCGGCCGACCCGTCGGCGAGCGACACCGCGTCGATACTTCCGGCAAGGAAAGCCGGAAGCAGTTCGACCGAACTCAGCGCCACGGGAGCGGCGTCGAGCGCGACCGCGATCCGGCTGTCCAGGCCGGCATTGACGCCGATCGACATGCCGCGCAGATCGGCAAGGCGCCTCACCGGCTTATGGGAGAAGAGATGATAGGCGCCGGTGGCCTTCAACCGACCCATCAGCAGTCCAGGTTTCTCGAACTCGGCCCTCAGGTATTTCGAGTAGAGCCGCTCCGCGACTTCGGTGCCGATCTCGCTGTTCGGAAAGAGGCCGGGCAGCGCGAGGAGCTGGGTCATGGGGTAGTCGTCGGCCCGCCAGTTCGTGTAGCAGGGCGCAAGGTCGGTCCGTCCATCCGCCAGCGCCTCGAAGCCCTCGATGGCGGGATGGGCGCGTTCCGCCCAGTGACCCTCGGCCGCGAGCCGTCCCCCGGACATGCGCCGCAGGACCGAGAACGCGGGCTGGAATACCTGTTGGACGACGAAGGCGTCGTCCGCGGGATGGGCACTGACCCGCATGACCGCGGCTGGGCCCGGCCGCGTCGGCGGCGCGTGCCCCACGTCGCCTGCCAGCCACGCTCGCGCTGTCGCGCACCGGACGAGTTCCTGCTCGATGGAATTGGGCATGATCCAAGTTCGCTAGTCGTTGGTGGTGGGTATGCCTTGCGTCACCGCAGGCGCAACCCTTCGATGACTGCCGCCATTTCCCTGCGTTCGGACTCCCCCAGCTGCTGCAGCTCGGCGGGCGTACTGCCCTTCGCCCGCAACCCATAGCCGGCGATCTGGTCGCGGCTGGTCTTGCGGCCCAGCACCTCGCGGACCGCCTCGCTCAGCTTGTGCAGTACAGGGGCGGGCGTATCGGGTGGCGCATACATTCCCACCCAGGGGACGTACTCGAATTCGGCGACACCGGCTTCTTTCAAGGTCGGCGTATCGGGCAACTGGGGCGACCGCTCGCCGCCGCCGACCGCCAATGCGCGCAATTGGCCCGTCTTGATGAACGGGACCGCGACCGATACCGCGATCCAGGTGGCCTGGATCTGGCCGGAGACCACGTCCGCGACGGCCTGGGGGCCGCCCCGATACGGGACGTGCAAGAGGTCGGCGCCGGTGGCCGACTTCAGCATCTCCATGGCGATATGCTGGGGGCTGCCCATCCCGACCGAGCCGTAGGAGAGCTTGCCGGGATGCCGCCTGGAATAGTCCACGAACGCTTGCAGCGTCGATACGGGCAGGGCTGCGGGCACGACCAGCACGCTCGGGAGTTCGGCAATCATGCTGACCGCCGACAGCGTGCCGATGTCGAAAGACGGCCGGTCGGGCAGGTTCGGAACGAAGGTGATCAGGCCATTGTTCAGCGCCGCCAGCGTGTAGCCGTCGGGCTTGGCGCTGTGCAGCCGGGCTGCGCCCAGTACGCCGCCCGCGCCGGGCAGGTTCTCGACGATCACTTTCACGCCCAGCTTCTTCGACAAATCATTGGCGACCACCCGGGTCGCGATGTCCGAGGCGCTTCCCGCCTGCAGCGAGACGATCACGGTGATGGGCTTGGAGGGGAAGGCCTCTGCGGCGAGAGCCGGACGGCAGGCGAACCCGACGAGGAACAGGGCGAAAGGCAGTCCTCGGCGCAATCCGGCGCAGGAAGCGGATTTCATGCGGTGTCTCCGGTCTTTCTTTATGGCGACCATGGTAAGCCGATCGCCCCTGCCGGTTATGTCTGTTTCCGATGCGCTATTGGCGTTTTCCAATATGTGCCCGGCGGGCAGGGAACACTGCGAATGTGCAAGTTTTCCGCATATTTCTCCGCCTTCGGCGAATGGCGCCGTCCTACAGTGCCCATGCCGCTTCTCGCCTCACCCCTTATCCGTCCACTATGCAGGTTCATATGGCACCGTTCGAATCGAATTCGTCCTCCGGGACTCGTTGCACTGTCGCAGTCGCCGGGCTGGGCATCATGGGCTCGGCCATGAGCGCTAATCTTCTTGCCGCCGGATTTCGAGTCATCGGCTATGACCCCGTGGAGGACGCCCGTCTCGCATTGGCGCAGGCCGGCGGGGAAGCGGTAGCCTCCATCCGGTCGCTGGCCGCCTCGTCCGATCGATTCCTGCTTTCCCTGCCCACTGCCGAAGCGTTGCTGGACACCGCGCGCGAACTGGCGGGACACGCGGCCCCGGGCAGCATCGTCGCCGATGCCAGCACGTTGGCGCATGGCGCCAAGCAAGCGGCACGCGGCATTCTGAATGCCGCCGGAATGGTGCTCCTGGATACGCCTGTGTCAGGCACCGGGGCGCAAGCGCGCAGGAAGGACATCGTGGTGTATGCGAGCGGCGATACCGACGCCATTGCAGCCTATGGGCCCATATTCGCCGGGTTCGCGCGCAATCACTACGACCTGGGCACATTCGGCAACGGCATGTCGATGAAACTTGCCTCGAATCTGCTGGTTGCCATCCATAATGTCGCAGCCGCCGAAGCGATCCTGGTGGGCATGCGGGCGGGACTCGCGCCGGAAACGATGGTGGAGATCCTGGCCGACGGCGGCGGCCAATCTCGGATGCTGGAAATCCGCGGGCCGCTGATGATCGCCCGGGCATGGGATGTGCCGACGGTGAAGGCATCCGTGTTCGACAAGGATCTTGCGCTGATAGGCGAGGCGGTGCGGACGCTGGGCATTCAGACGCCATTGCTGGATGCCAGCGTGCCCGTCTATCGAGCGCTTATGGCGCGTGGCCATCGCGACCACGATACGGCGGCCGTGTTCGCAGTGCTCGAGGAAATGGCGCGGGGCTAGACGCCCATGTAGAGCTCCCTGACCAGGGCATTCTCGTGGAGACTGGCTCGATTTCCCGAGAAGCGGATTTCGCCATGGACAATGACATAGCCGCGATCGGCGATGCGCATCGCCTGGGTGAAATTCTGCTCTGCCATCAACACCGTCAAGCCGCGCCGCGCCTTGAGTTCTGCAATCTTCTCGATCATCTGCTGGACCAGGATGGGGGCGAGTCCGACCGAAGGCTCGTCGATCAGCATAATACGCGGCCAGGACATGATGGCACGTCCCAGGGCCACCATCTGCTGTTCGCCGCCGCTCATCCTGCCGGCTATTTGTCCGCGGCGTTCGGCCAGGCGGGGAAAAACCTCGAAGCACAGTTCCAGGCCTTCCTTGACGCGGCCGCGGACGGCAGGGCGAGAGCCGCCCAGCAACAGATTTTCTTCTACGCTCAACTGGGGGAACAGGTGCCGGCCTTCCGGGACGACTGAAATCCCGAGGTTCACGATCTGTTCGACTGAATATTCCGCCAAGTCGTGACAGACCCCGTCGATCGTCGCCGTCACTTCGCCCGACGCGGGCTTGATGAGTCCTGCGACCAGTTTGATCAAGGTGCTCTTGCCGTTGCCGTTGGTTCCAAGCAGGGCCACCGTCTCGCCGTCGCTGACGTCCAACGACAGACCGTGAAGAACCTGCACCGAGCCGTAGCCTGCGCATACGTTCCTGATTGCAATCGCCCCCACGCCTATTCTCCAAGATATGCCTTGACGACCGCGGACATTTGCACCACCTGCCGCGGGTCGCCGTCCGCGATCTTCCTGCCCGCCATCAGGACGACGATGCGCTCCGAGAACTTCATCATGGCGTGCATGATGTGTTCGATCATCAGCACGGCCACACCGTGCTCCTTCAGGCCAAGCAACAGGGCCAGAATTTCTTCAATCTCGGATCCCGAGAGCCCGGCGAGGGCCTCGTCCGCCACCAGCAGACGAGGCTGCATGGCGATGGCTCGCGCCAGTTCGAGCTTCCTCAGTTCGACCTGGGTGAGTCCGCGAGCGGGATGGGCAGATTTGTGCAGCAGGCCGACGGACCGCAGGATCTCGTTCGCAGCGTCGGCGAGCTCGGCCGCCGATAGCGGTGGACGCCGGGCGTAGCGCAGCGGCACGTGCAGGTTCTGCGCTACGGTCATGCTGGTCAATGGCCGAGGAATCTGGAAGCTGCGCGCGATGCCGCGTCGTGCCCTCGCGTGGGGCGCAAACCGGGTGACATCCTCGTTGTCAAAAATAATGCTTCCTTCATCCGCCAGCAGCGCGCCAGCGATGCAGTTGACGAGCGTGCTCTTGCCGGAGCCATTGGGCCCGATCAGGCCCAGCCGCTCGCCTGGTCGGATGTCCAGATCGACGCCTTCCAGCGCAACGAAGCCACCGAAGCGCTTGACGATGCCGCTTGCCTGCAGCAGGATGGGGGCATTCATGACCGGTTCCTTTTCCTGCGGAGCAGGACTTCCACTGCGCCCAGGATGCCTTGCGGGGCCACCGTGACGCATACGAGCAGCGCCGCGCCGACAATGATCAGATTCCAGTCCGGCGACAAGGCCACCGTGGTGTATTGGAGCAGGCTGCCCAGCAAGAGCCCGCCTACTACCGGCCCTAGCCAGGAATGCATGCCGCCGATGAGCGGCACCGCGATGCTGTTGATCGAGAGTGTGAGACTGAACGCCGCGGTGGGTTCGACATAATTCAGAAAATGGGGGAAAGTCGAGCCTGCCAGTCCCATCAGCCCGCCGCTCAAGCTCGTCACGATAATCTTCATTTTCAGCGTAGGCACGCCGAGCGCCTCGGAGGCGACTTCGTCGTCCCGGATGGCGGCTAGCCCGCTGCCCAGGGGCGATCGTTGGACAGCTCTCGCCAGCGCGACGCCGGCGAGGGCCTGCAAGGCCAGGACGGCGCACAGCAGTTGGATAGGCGTCGCATAGCCGGGGGGAAGGGCGTCGACCATGATGACGTAGGCCCCTCGCGCTCCGCCTACGAATTCCCAATTGATGACCAGCGTGAACAGGACGACGGACAGCGCGAGGGTGGCGATGGAGAAATAGACGCCGCGCAATCGCAGCGTGAGGTACCCGACCATGGCGCCCAGCAGGGCAGCCGCGGCTGCGGCGGCGAGCATGCAGGCCAGCAGCGGCGCGGCCATGAGCTTGACCATGACGATCGAAGTGTAGGTGCCGGTTGCGAAGAATGCGGATGCGCCGAAATTGACATAGCCGGTGAATCCTCCCAGCAGGTTCCAGGCGGTGGCCATCAGAATGAGCTGCAGCACCGAGTAGGCGGCGAAGTAGAAATACTCGCCGCTGTACACGAAGGGAGCGAGGGCGGCCAGCAAGAACATGCCCGTGGCGGCGAGGTAAAAAAAACGGCTCGAATTCATCGGCTGAAGAGTCCTGAAGGGCGGAAGGCCAGGGTCAACACCAGCAGGCCGAAGGCTGTGGCAGGAGCCCAGGACGGGCCGAAGAACGTAGCCGTCGTTGTCTCGGCTATGCCGAGGATCACTGCACCGGCAAGCGCGCCGTACAGGCTGCCCATGCCGCCGAGGATGCATACCGCAAACACCATGCCGATGTACTCCCGGCCAAGGGCCGGCTGGATCGGCTGGATCACGACGAGCATTGCTCCACTGATCGCGGCGGTGGCGGTAGCCAGGCCGAGCGCGCAGCTCTTGATGCCCGTCGGGCTGGTTCCCATCAGCCTCAGCGCGACGGGGTCCTGCGCCACGGCCATCACGGCGCGTCCGAAGAACGTTCGTTTCAGGAACTGGCGAAGCAGGACGATCATTGCCAGGGACACGCCGAAGGGAACGAGGATTCTCAGCGGTACGGCCAGAGAGCCCCATCGGAGGATCTCGTCGGTGTAACTGGCGTGCACCGATTGGTAGTCGACGCCGAACGCCACGATCAGGAAGGCTTCGATCAGGAACAGGAGGCCGAAGAAGAATACCAGCCCTCGCAGCGCATCCTGCCCTGAGCGCTCGAAGCACAGGTAATAGATCCGATAGACCGCGTATCCGGCAAGGAAAAACAGCGGTGCCAGCGCCAGGCCCGCCACGAACGGATCCATACTCAACCATCGATTGAGCAAGATGGCGAGGTAAGCGCCTAGCAGCACGAACGCGGGGTGAGCGATGTTCACAATGTTCAGCATGCCGAAGGCGATGGTCACCCCCAGGGCGGTGGCTGCGAAGAAGCCCCCCAGCATGATGCCGGCAAATAGCGTGTTGACCGTCAGGCTCAAGGTATCGTCCATGGAAAGTCCATGCCATTGTGGGAAAGACGTTTTTCATCGCGCAAGCGCGCGAGGGTCAGCTGACCGAGGGCGGATACGGATAGCGGAGATCGCCGGATTTGAATTCAGCGGGAGCCAGGATATGGACGCGGCCCGCACGCTTGAATTGGTCGATGCTGTTGCCTTGGACGCTGTGGTACTGGGACCATAACGTACGACCCTTTTCCCACTCGCCGTTGGCGCCGAACTTCACCGAGCCGACAACCGTGTCGAACCGGGTCGCATGGATGTAGTCCGCCAGCATCTTTTGATCCGTACCGCCGGTCTTCTCTACGGCCTGACCAAGGATCTCCATCATGGCGTAGGCGAAGGGCGGCACGTAATATCCCAGGGGATCCACGCCCAGTTTCTCCGCCCTGGGTTGGTATTTCGACAGAAAAGCTTCTATTCCCTTGAAGGACAGTGTCGGCTCCGGAACGTACATTTCCGGAGAGACGAGGCCATTCATCAGATTGCCGAGCTGCTGTTTGACGGCGGCATATTGCAGTCCGACCATGCCGCCGCCGAATACGGTGGTGCGCAGGTTGACCTCATGGGCTGCCCGCACTATGCCAACGGTATCGGGAGGGAATGACGCGACGAACACGGCGTCCGGCGCGGTCGCGGCGACCGACCCGAGCATGGGCGAGAAATTAGTCGTGTTGGGAGGATAGGTCTTGTCGTAGACAACCTTGAATCCGTGTTTCCTCGCGTTGGCCCGGGCGCCTTGCAGCACCATCGCTCCGTACTCGTTATCCACGCCCACCAGCGCGATGGACGTGGGTCGCGGCTTGGCGCTTGCCACTACATCGAAGAATCCGGCGGTCAGGTCCACCGCGGGATCCGCCCCATTGGGCTTGATCTCGAAGTACCGGTCGTACTTGAACTGGGCATTCGAGTTGGTGCCGAACAGCGACATCAGGACCATGCGCCTGCGCATCGCCACCGGCAGCGCGGGCGCGATGAAATTCGTGCCGTACCCCGATACGATGAGGTCGACCTTGTCGACGTCGAGCAGCTTGGTATAGATGCCTGGCACCAACGATCCGTTGGATTGGTCATCGTAGTAGACCAGTTTGACCTGCCGGTTCAGCAACCCGCCGCGCGCGTTGACGTCCTCGGCCCATATCTGCATGGCCAGAAGGGCGGCCTTGCCGTTGGCGGCCACGCTGCCTGTCAGTCCCATGCCCATGCCGATCTTCAAGGGCCGACGCGTGGGCTGCCCCCGGGCGAAGGGCGCAATGCCGAGGCCGGCCATTAATCCCAAGATCTGCCTTCGATGACTGGACCGTGGCATCGGCTGTCTCCTCGTATCGTTATAGGCGTTGCCGCTCTGGGCGTCGGACTGTGCAAGATGCTAGCGGCGCGAATGGCGGTCCGGGTTGCACGAACAGAAGAGGGTTTTGTCGATTTGAGCGCAACGCTGGCCTTGCGCGCTCGCCGGTGGCGTGGACTTGCCTGTGTCCGAACGTATGCCCCGTCTGGGCGCGACTCGCGTCGCGGATCAGCGCCCAGACTCTGTAGCAGCCACGGACGCGCCCAGAACGGCCTTGCGGCGCGAGTAGAGGAAATACACCGCCAGACCCGCGAGGATCCACAGGCAAAAGGCCAGCCAGGTGAAGCTGCCCAGATGCGCGATGAGGAAGACGCAGCAGGCGACGGCGGCGAGCGGGACATAGGGCACGCCGGGGCAGCGGAAGCCGCGCGGCAGGTCTGGGTGGGTCCTGCGCAGCACGATGACCGCCAGCGAGATCAGCGAGAATGCGGTGAGGGTGCCGATGTTGATGAGCTCGGCCAGCACGGCCAGCGGCACGAGGCCGGCGATCAGCGCGAAGATGAGACCCACCGACCAGGTTAGGGAAAAGGGCGTCGCATAGCGCGGATGCAGGGCGGCCAGCTTGCGCGGCAGCAGGCCGTCTCGCGCCATGGCGTAGAGGATGCGGGTCAGGCCGTAGCTCATGACCAGGATGACGGTCGTCATGCCCAGGATGGCCCCCAGGTCGATGACGCCGGCCAGGCCCATCTGGCCGGTGCGTTGCAGCGCCAGCGAAACCGGATGGTCTGAGTTGGCCGCGAAGTCCCCGTAGGGCACGATGCCGGTCATGACCAGCGTCACCAGCACGTACAGCACCGTGCAGATCAGCAGCGAGCCGAGGATGCCGAGCGGCAGCGAGCGCTGCGGGTTCCTGACTTCCTCGGCCGACGAGGCCACGGCGTCGAAGCCGATGAAGGCATAGAACATCAGGGCTGCGCCGGCATAGACGCCGCTCATCCCGTAGGGCATGAAGGGCGTCCAGTTCTCGGTCCGCACGTGCATCGCCCCGGCGGCGATGAACAGGACGACCACCAGGATCTTGATCACGACCATGATGTTGTTGACGCGCTTGGACTCGCGTATGCCGACCGAGAGCAGGGCGGTGACGGCGGCGATGACCAGGAAGGCCGGCAGGTTGAACAGCGTGGCGCGGTCAGGCATCGCGCCCGGCGCGGCGCGCAGCGCCTCGGGCAACTGTATGCCCAGGCTCACGACCAGCGACTGGAGGTAGCCTGACCAGCCGGCCGCCACGGCGGAGGCGGCCAGGCCGAACTCGAGTATCAGTATCCAGCCTATGAGCCAGGCGGGCAGTTCGCCCAGGGTGGCATAGACGTAGGTGTAGACGGAACCCGAGACCGGGAGCGAGGACGAGAACTCGGCATACGACAGGGCCGAGAAGAAGCACGCGACGGCGGCGAGGACGAAGGAGAGCGACAGGGCGGGGCCGGCGATGAGGCTGCCCGTGCCGGTAAGGATGAAGATGCCCGATCCCACGACGGCGCCCACGCCCAGCATGACGAGGTCGAAGGTGGAAAGGCTCTTGCGCAGGCCGGCCGCCTGGCGCTGTTCCATCATGCTGTCGATGCTCTTGACTCGGAACAGGTCCATGGTCGCCTCCGCTGCGGTATAGGGCGCCGGGACCGGCGCTGCGGCATGCTCGATGGTGGCCTCGCCAGCAGGAATCGAACCTGCATCTGAGTCTTAGGAGGACCCTGTTCTATCCATTGAACTATGGCGAGCCTTGCCGGGATCCGCGATGCAGGTCCGGCAAACCCCGCATTCTAGCATCGCCCGCCGGCCGCGCGCCGGCCGGCGGGCCCCGCGGTGCGCCGGACCGCGGCGGATAGGGGTTGTCATGGTCCGTTCACACTATTGCCGCATTCTCGTCACTGTTTTGTCTCTCGGCGAACTGGCTACACGACGCGACGATGACCACCATAGATCTCGTTTACTTCAATGCCGGAGGCGGCCATCGCGCTTCCGCGCTGGCGATCGAAGCCGCCATCGGCGAATTGGGCTGGCCATGGACCGTACGGCTGGTCAATCTCTTCGAAGTCCTCGATTCGCGCGATATTTTCCGCAAAGTGGTCGGCATGCGCCCCGAAGACATCTACAACAAGCGCCTGGCACGCGGCTGGACGCTCGCCATGCGGCACGAGCTGAGATTGCTGCAAGGCGGCATCCGCCTCGGGCACCGGCTGATGGCGCGCAAGCTGCGCAGGCACTGGAGCGAGACCCTTCCGGATGCCGTCGTGTCGATGGTGCCGAACTTCAACCGCGTGATGTATGAAAGCCTGGCCGAGGCGCGGCCGGGCGCGCCCTATGTGACCATCCTGACCGACCTCGCCGACTATCCGCCGCGGTTCTGGATGGAGCGCGGCCTGCAGCAGCACGTGATATGCGGCACGCCGAAGGCAGTCGAGCAGGCACGCGCGATGGGGTATGCCGAGCGCCAGATCCATGCCACGTCGGGCATGGTCATCCGGCCGGACTTCTACAGGCAGGCCGTGGCTGACCGGGCGCAGGAGCGGCGCCGGCACGGACTCGATCCGGCACAGCCCACCGGCGTGGTGATGTTCGGCGGGGAAGGGTCCAGGGCCATGCTGCGCATCGCCCAGGAACTGGCCGACACGCAGCTCATCCTGCTGTGCGGGCGCAACCGGGCGCTGGCCGAGCGGCTGCGCGCGCAGCCAGCCCGCGCCCCGCGGCTGGTGCAGGATTTCACCTCGGAAATCCCGTACTTCATGACGCTGGGCGACTTTTTCATCGGCAAGCCGGGGCCCGGGAGCATCAGCGAAGCGGTACGCCGGGGGTTGCCCGTCATCGTGGTCAGCAACCGGGCCACCATGCCGCAGGAGCGCTACAACGCGCAGTGGGTGCGCGAGGCGGGGGCGGGCATGGTGCTGGACAGTTTCCGCTCGATCCGCCCGGCGGCGGCCGAGATGATCCGCTCGCTGGCCACCTTCCGCGCAAACGTGGCGAGCATCGACAACCAGGCCGTTTTCGAGATTCCCCACATCCTGGCCGAGATCCTGCGCGCCCATGGCATTCCCGCGCAAACGGGCGCGCAGGATGCGCTCTGGCAACCGGAGGCCCGGGCCGCCCACAGGCCCTAGGCCGCGGCTTCGATGGAGGTCTGCACCTCTTCCGTCGTGGCGCGCCGCAGCTCGCGCCGCTGGCCGAAGTCGAAGCGCCGCCCGCGGTGCAGCGTGGCGGTGTTGTCCCACATGACCAGGTCTCCCACGCGCCAGTGGTGGCGGTAGACGAACTCGCGTTGGGTGGCGTGCTCGAGCAGGTCGAGCAGCAGCATGCGGCCTTCGGCCACCGTCATGCCGACCACCTCGCAGGCATGGATGCCGACGAACAGGATCTTGCGCCCCGAACGCGGGTCGGTCTGCACCAGCGGCCATTGCACTGCGGGAATGGCCTGGCGCTGGGCCTCGGTGTAGTCGGTATCGCCGAGCAGGAAGCGCGAATGCAGCGCGTAGTGCACGGCCTTCAGGTCGCGGATGGTCGCTTTCATGTCCGCGGGCAGGTGGTCGTAGGCGGCGCGCAGGTCGGCGAACTCGGTTTCGCCGCCGTGGCCGGGCACTACTACCGCGGACAGCATCGAATATTTCGCGCGGGGCCGCTGGAACGAGCTGTCGCTGTGCCAGAGCTGGTTCGCGATGTTGCCGACGATCTTCGCATGTTCGCGGCCAGCGACGGCGCCGTCGGCCGTGACGTTGGAAATGTCGGCCAGCTCCGCGTAGTCGAACCGGTGGGCGCCGCCCTTGACCTTGCGCAGGCCAAGATCGAGCGGGCCGAAATACTTGGCGAAGCGGATCTGCTGGTCCTGGTCCAGGGGCTGGTCGCGGAATACCAGCACGGCATAGTCGTCCATCGCCTTTTCGATGGCGCGGACCGAGACCTCGTCCAGCGGGCGGCTGATGTCCAGGCCGGATGCCTCGGCGACGAAGCCTGGCGTCAGGGGGGTAAGCGAGAGTGCCATGATGAGAGTCGCTCCTTGAAAGTCACTCGATCTTGATGCCGGCGGTCTTGACCACCTTGGCCCATTTGTCGATTTCCGCGTCGATCAGCGCGGCGTATTGCTCGGGCGTGGAGCCCACCGGTTCCATGCCCAGTTGCCCCATGCGCGCCGACAGGTCGGGCGCCTTGACGATGCGCGCGATGTCGGCGCCCACGCGCCGCCGCAGTTCGGCGGGCACGCCGGCCGGTTCGATGATTCCTATGGTGCTCATGGCCGAGAACCCCGGCACCGTCTCGGCGATCAGCGGCACGTCGGGTTGGCTCGCGGCGCGCTTGGGGCTGGCCAGGGCGATCAGCTTGAGGCGCTTGTCCTCGACGTAGGGCATGGCCGAGAACATGACGTCGAACAGGAGCGGCACACGGCCGCCGATCACGTCCTGCTGCGCGGGGCTGCTGCCCTTGTACGGCACGTGCACCAACTCGATGCCCGCCATGTGGGCGAGCAGTTCGCCGGCCAGATGCGTGCCCGTCCCCACCCCGGGCGTGGCGTAGCTGAGCTTGCCGGGGTTGCGCTTGGCGTAGGCGATGAGCTCGGGCACGGTGTCGACCGGCAGCGAGGGATGCGCGAACAGGCCGAAGTGCGTCAGTGCCACCTGGGAGACGGCAGCCAGGTCCTTGCGCGTGTCGTAGGGCAACGAGGCCTGCATGCTCGGATTGATCATCAGCGCGCTGATGGCCATGCCCAGGGTGTAGCCGTCCGGAGGCGCCTTGGCGACCGTGTTGGTGCCGGTAATGGTGCCGCCGCCGGGCTTGTAGTCCACCACGACCGGCTGCTGCCAGGCGGCCTGCATCTTTTCGGCCAGCATGCGGGCGATGGTGTCCGTGGGGCCGCCCGGGGCGAAGGGCACGATGAGCTTGACCGGCCGGCTGGGCCAGGCCGGATCGGGCTGCGCGCCTGCCAGGCGCGGGCCGGCCGCGGCGGCGAGCAGGGCCGCGAGGGCCGTGCGCCGCCGGGGATGGGGCAGGAAGTCGGGCATGGTTGTCTCCTTTCTTTATCGTGAAGAGCCGGCGGAACGCTCAGGCGGGCGCGGTTCGCCGGCGTGGGGGGGCGGCGGTCGCCGCGGGCGGCGCGGCCGCGGTGGACGAGGTCAAGGCCGCGCCCGATACGCCGCCGATTTCGGCGGCGAAGTCGGCCGCCGCCCGCAGCAGCCGGGGAATGACGAGGTCCTGCAGCTTGTCGGGCGTGATGAGGAACGAGGGGCCGCCGCAATTGATGGCAAACACTTCGCCGCTGGGGGCCTGTACCGGCGTGGCGACCGCGTTGATCTGGGTGTGCCACTCGCCCAGCGAGGCCGCATAGCCGAGCCGTTGCGCCTTGCGCAGCGCGGCCTCCAGCCGCGACCCGGGCACGGCGCTGCCGGCGCGCAGTGTGTCGGCGCTTACCGTGGCCCGTGTCACGGGATCCACGCCCGCCAGCCACGCCCGGCCCAGCGCCGAACTGGCCAGCGACATGCGCGTACCGACGTCGGCGCCGAGGAAGGCAACCGCCGAACGCGCCCGCGCCGCCTCCACCACCAGTATGTCGATCCCGTCGCGCAGTCCGAGGAAGGCCGAGGCGCCACAGGCTTCGGCCAGGGCCACCAGGTGCGGCCGGACCATCCGGCGGGCGTCGATGGCCCCGAGGAAGGACTGCGCCAGGCGTACCACGCCGGCCGCGAGTTCGTATTTGTCCGAGTCCGGGCAGGGGCGCAATTGCCCCAGCGCAACCAGGGTGGAAATCAGGCGATAGGCAGTGGGGCGGGGTATGCCCGTCGCTTCGGCAACCTCGCCGTTGCCCAGCGGGCCACGGGCGCGGGCAAAGCAGTCGAGCACGGCGAAGCCTCGCTCGAGGGCGGTGACGTTGGCGGGCGGCTTGGAGCGGCGTCGCATCGTGTTGGCGGTATCCGGCGGGGCGGACCGGAGTGTCCGCCGTCGAAGCTCACTCTAGGAGCGCCTGTTCGCGAAGACAACCGTTTTCAAAAACCATTTTCATTTTTGCGCTTTTACACCCGTCTTGGGGCCGCCCGGGGAGGGGCGCCGGCCGATGCGCGGGCCGGGTTCACGCGGGCGGTTCGGTGCTCAGGAGCGCCTCTTCGATCGCCGCCCGGGTCAGCCCGGGGGCCAGCTTGCCGACGAATTCGTACAGGTGGCGCGGCCAGTAGGCGCCTCGCCGCGCCAGGGCGTAGACCGTGCTGGTCGGGAACAGGTGGTCCACGGGCCGCGCATCGAGCTTGCGGTCGCGCGACCGGGAATAGGCGATCAGCGGGATCACGGCCAGGCCCACGCCGGTGGCGGCATAGCTTTTCATGATCTCCACGTCGGTGCCGCGCATCGCGATCTTGGGGGCCAGGCCTGCCGCGGCGAAGGCTTCGTTGACGCGACGGCCGATGGCGTGCTGCTCGCTATACGTGATGAGCGGATAGCGGGCGATGACGGGCAGGGTCAGCGCCTGGGCGGCGAACACCGGGTGGCCGCGCTCGCCGATCAGGACGTGCTTGAGTTCGTAGCAGGGAATGGTGGCGAGCGAGGGCGGCAGGATCTGCGGCGCGGTCGACAGGCCGAGGTCCACTTCGCCCGTGGCGACCAGATTGGCGATTTCCGAGGGCGTGGCCTGCACCAGGTGCAGGCCCACCCCCGGATGGCGCTTGGCGAATCCCGGCACGATGTCCTGCAGGGCGTAGCGCGCGTGGGTATGGGTGGTGGCGATCGCCAGCCGTCCGCCCGCCTCGCGCCGGTGATCCGCCACGATATGGGCGATGTCCTCGGTAGAAGCCAGCATGCTGCGCATGCAGCGCAGCACCTGGCGTCCCACGTCGGTCAATCCCAGTATCCGGCTCTTGGACCGGATCAGCAGCGCCGCGCCCAGGCTGTCTTCCAGCTGCCCCACCTGCTTGCTGACCGCCGACTGCGTCGTATGCAGCGCCCGTGCCGCCCGCGACACGCTCATGTCGTGGTCCACCACGGCGCAGAACGCCCGTATCTGCTGCAATTTCATCCGGGTATTCCATTTTAGAATAGACCTCCGCAATTTATCATTTCCTGGAAAACCCGCGCCGCACTACGATGGCTACATAGACGAGAACATCAGCGAGACAGCATCGTGACTCCCGATACCACGCCCGCGGCCCTGGAAGACCTGCAAGCCTGGGTGGGCCGCAGCGAAACCTCCACCGACGTCGTCACCCCGCAACTGGCCGAGCGCCTGTCCGCCACCCTGGAGTCCGCCCGCGGCGCCACGTTCGCGCGTGGCTCGGAGTTTCCCCAGATGTGGTACAGCGTGCTCTTCCCGCGTGTCGTGCCGCGTTCGCAGCTCGGCCGCGACGGCCATCCTGCGCTGGGGGACTTCCTGCCACCGGTGCCGTTGCCCAAGCGCATGTTCGCCGGCAAGCGCATCCAGTTCGTCGCGCCCATCCGTGTCGGCGACGAGCTGGAGCGGGTATCCACCATCGCGTCGATCACCCCCAAGGAGGGCAGCTCCGGGCCTCTGGTGTTCGTTACCGTGCGCCACACCATCGGCGGTGCGGCCGGCACGGCGGTGATCGAGGAGCAGGACGTCGTGTACCGCAACAGTACGCTCGGCAAGGGAAGCGGTTCGGCCAAGGCCGCGACGGCGCCTGCCTTCGAGGCGCAGCGCAGGTCCGACCCCATCGTGGCCGATGCCGTGATGATCTTTCGCTACAGCGCGCTGTGCTTCAACGGCCACCGCATCCATTACGACTTTCCCTATGCCACGCAGGTAGAGGGATATCCGGGCCTGGTGGTCAACGGCGGCCTGTCCGCGCTGTGTGCCACCGAGCACCTGCACCAGGCCTGGGGCGGCCCGCGCCTGGCCCGCGTGACCACGCGCAATACCGCCCCCCTGTTCGAGGGAGACCCGTTCCGCATCGAAAGCCGGACGGGAGACGAACCGGGCACGATCGAGTTTCGCGTCGTGACCGAGGCCGGCAAGACCACCCTGCAGGGATCGGCCCAGCGGGAGGCTGCATGAATACAGGCATGCAGAACGGCGGCCAGGCTGGCGCCCGCGCTCCGCTGGAAGGGCTGAGGGTGGTCGACCTGACGCAAGTGGTGGTCGGCCCCTATGCGACGCAGTTCCTGGCCGATTTCGGCGCCGAGGTCATCAAGATCGAACATCCTTCGGGCGACCTGGCTCGCTGGATCGGCGGCCGTTCGCCGACGCCGGGCATGGCCGCCAAGTACCTGCACCTGAACCGCAACAAGAAAAGCCTGGCGCTGGACCTGAAGAAGCCCGGCGCGCTCGATGCGCTCAGGAAACTGATTGCCACCGCCGACGTGGTGGTGCACAACATGCGGCCCCCGGCCGCAGCGCGGCTGGGACTCGCCGCGGAAGACCTGATCGCGCTCAAGCCCGACCTGATCTATTGCAGCGTGGTGGGCTTCGGACAGGAGGGCCGGTATCGCGACAAGCCCGCCTACGATTCCATCATCCAGGGGGCTTCCGGGCTCGCCGCCATCAACAACGGCGGGGATGGCCAGCCGCGCTTCGTGCCCATGGTCATCGCCGACCGGACGGTCGGCGTGATGGTGGCCAACAGCATCCTGATGGCCGTGGTGCAGCGGTTGCGGCACGGCGGCCCGCAGGTGGTGGAGGTGCCCATGTTCGAGAGCATGACGGCCTTCGTGCTGGCCGAGCACATGTTCCTCAAGACCTTCGACCCGCCGCTGGGCGCGGCCGGCGATTCCCGCCTGCTCGATCCCAACTCGCGGCCCATACGCACCGCCGACGGCTATATCTGCGTAACGGCCAATACCGACGCCCAGGTCTTTGCCATGTTCGACGCCATGGGACGCCCCGAGCTGCGGACCGATCCGCGTTTTGCCGAGAAGCGCGCGCGCTTCGAGAACATCGGCGAGATGTTCCGGATCCGCAACGAGGTGTTCGCCACCAAGACCACCGCGCAATGGCTGGAGATCCTGGAGGCGGCCGACATTCCCGCGATGCCGCTGCATACGCTGGATTCCGTACTGGAGGACCCGCATCTGGCCGAGACGGGGCTGTTCCAGAAGATCGAGCATCCCACGGAAGGCACGATCACCAACCTGCGCAACCCGGTCCGGTTCTCGACCTACGAGCCGGCGCTCAAGTGGCCGGCCCCCCACATCGGCGAGCACAGCATCGAGCTGTTGCGCAGCGTCGGCGTCGACGACCGGGCCATCGACGCCATGGTGGCGAGCGGAGCGACCGTGGACCATGCCTCGCCCCGCGCGGCGGCCTGACGAGCGGAGGAAACATGACCACGAGCATGGCCGAGCTGGCCAAACAACGCGATCTGCCGGTGTGGCGCTCGCTGCTTTACGTGCCGGCGAACGTGCCGCGCTTCATCGAGAAGGCGCACACCCGCGGGGCGGACGCCATCATGCTGGACCTGGAAGACAGCGTGCCGGCGGCCGAGAAGGACGCCGCCCGCGCCGCCGTGGCGAGTGCCGCGGCCCAGGTGCGGCGCGGCGGCGCCGACGTGCTGGTGCGCGTGAACCGTCCGCTTGCGTCGTGCGTGCGCGATATCGAGGCCAGCGTGTGCGGCGAGGTCGATGCGATCGCCATTACCAAGGTCGACGGCCCGTCGCACGTCAGGCTGCTCGACGAACTGGTGACGGACCTGGAGGCCGCGCGCGGCCTGGCCCTGGGAAAGACGCGCTTCCTGCTCATGATCGAGACGCCGGAGGCGTTCGAGCAGATGACCGACATCGCCCGCGCATCGCCGCGCGTGGCGGCGATCAACATAGGGGGCGAGGATTTCGCCTTGAACGGCGGTTTCGAGCCGACCGACGAAGCCTTGCTGATGCCCAAGCAGCGCATGATCCTGGCGGCGCGGGCCGCCGGCGTGATGCCGCTGGGCTATATCGGCACGGTTGCCGATTTTTCCGACTGGGACCGTTTTCGCGCCATGGTGCGGCGGTCGAGGCAGTTCGGTTTCGACGGAGCGAGCTGCATCCACCCGGGGCAGGTCGCCATCGTCAACGAGGAGTATGGGCCGCGGCCAGAGGAGGTGGCGCATGCCGTGCGCGTCATCGAGGCCGCGGATCAGGCGCAAGCCCAAGGGCGCGCGTCGTTTCAACTGGACGGCAAGATGATCGACATCCCGGTCGTCGAACGCGCCCGCCGGCTGCTCGCGCGCCAGCGGCGCATCGAGGCGCGGGCCGCCCGTACGTAGGGTGAATAGGCCCTAGGCCGCCAGGCAAGCGGGCGCGAGCCCCGATGGACATCACACAAGCACATACCAAGGAGACCTGCCATCATGTTCAAGAAAGTCGTCGTTGCCTCGGCGCTCGCCAGCGCCGGTATCGCGGGAGGACCGCTGCACGCGGCCGACAACTATCCGTCCAGGCCCATTACGCTGGTGGTGCCGTTCACGCCCGGCGGCAGCACCGACATCATCGCCCGCGTCATGAGCAAGCAGCTCGGCGCGGCGCTGGGGCAACCCATCGTGGTGGAGAACAAGCCAGGCGCGGGGGGCATCGTCGGCACGCAATATGCCAAGTCGCAGCCTGCCGACGGCTACACCTTGATCATGGGCGCCATCGGCACCTTCGGCGCCAACGCCACGCTTTATCGCCGGCTGCCCTACGACCCCGTGAAGGACTTCGCGCCCATTTCGCTGGTCGCAGGGGTGCCCAACGTGCTGGCGGTCAACCCGGCCAAGCTCGACGTGCACAACGTGGATGAGCTGATCAAGGCGGCCCGCGCCAAGCCCAATGGCTACGACTATGCCTCGGGCGGCAACGGCAGCGCGGCCCATCTCGCGACCGAGTACTTCAAGCTCAAGGCCAACATCCAGATCCAGCACGTGCCCTACAAGGGAACGGCGCCGGCGCTGAACGACCTGGTCGGCGGCGTGACCTCGATGGTGCTGACCGGCTATCCGCCGCTCGCGCCGTTCCTGCAGGCAGGCCGCTTGCGCCCGATCGCCGTCGCCACCGCCAAGCGCCTGCCGCAATTGCCCAATGTGCCCACCATCAGCGAGACCAAGGGGCTGGAGGGCTTCGAGGCAAGCCAGTGGTATGGCCTGTTGACGATCGCCGGCACGCCCAAGCCCATCGTCGATCGCCTGAACAAGGAGATCGTCGCCGCGCTGAAGAACCCGGAGACGCTGGAGCAGTTCCGCAAGGAAGGGCTGGAGCCGATGTACAACACGCCCGAGGAGTTCGCCCAGTACATCAAGGACCAGATCCAGCTGTGGCGGCCGGTCATCCAGAAGGCCAACATCATCATCGACTGATCGCAGGCTGCCGGCGCGGGCCACGCGCCGGCTTCTCCTGCTACTGCTTGAGATTCAGCTTCGGCACCAGCGCCTTGAACGCCTGGCCCTGGCGCCCCACGTCGGACGCGAACTCGGGCAGGTCGGCATAGGCGGGAGTCAGGTTCTGCTTGCGCATGGTGGCCTGGAACTCGGCGGACTGGGCCAGCGCGCGGGAGGCCACCCGCCATTTCTCGACCGCTTCGGCCGGCGTGCCCTTGGGTACGCCTATGCCGCGCCAGACGCTGAACAACAGGTTATGGCCCAGTTCCTTGAACGTGGGCGTCTGGGCCAATGTTTCGATCCGCTTGTCGGACATGACCGCGAGCGTGCGCAGCTTGCCGGCTTCCACGTGCTGGCGCAATTCGGCATAGGCCACCGTGGTGGCCTGCACGTCGCCCGACAGCAAGCCCATGATGGCCGGCGCGGAGCCCTGGTAGGGGACGTGGACGAATTCAATGCCCGCGGCGTCTCCCAGTGCCGCGGCCGCCATGTGGGGCACCGTGCCGTTGCCGGCGTTCGAGATCGCCACGCGGCCGGGATTGGCCTTGGCATGCGCCAGGAACTCCTCGATGGTGCGCCAGGGAGCATCGGCCCGCACCGTGATCGAGGACGGGTCGTCGGTGAAGCGGGCGATGGGCTGGAAGTCGTCCGCCGTCGTCTTGCCTATGCCCATCAGGGGCACGACCAGCATCTCGGGCGTCATGAGCACGAGACGATAGCCGTCGGCCGGACCCGTGGCGACGTAGGACCAGCCGATGGATCCGCTGGCTCCCGGCTTGTTGACGACGAAGACCGTCTGCGGAAGCAGCGGCCGTACGGCTTCGGCGATGGCGCGGGCCGTGTTGTCGCTGCCGCCGCCGGGTTGGTAGGCGACGACCAGTTCCATGGGCTTGGCGGGATAGCCGGCGGCCCAGGACGATGCCAGCGCGCAGAGGCTGGCGAGTGAGGCGCAAAGAAGGCGGGCGAGGTTCATGGTGCGGTCCTTCCGTCGTGTGGGCCCCGGCGTGCGCGTCGCACGGCGGGGCGGGGAGGTCAGTAGTCGTAGCCCAGCCGGCGCAGGCCGGCCAGCGTGTCGCGGACGATGGCGATGGTGCGTTCCCGTTCGGCGCCCGATAGCTTCAGCCGGGGCGGCTTGACGGTTTCCGCGCTACCGCTGATCAGGTGTTCGGCGAGCTTGATGTGCTGCACCAGCTTGACCACCGTGTCGAGGTGATAGAGCGGCGTCAGCACCGCATACAGGGCCCGCGCCCGGACGAAGTCTCCGGCCACGGCCATGTCGAGCAGGTCGACGGATTCGCGTGGCACCGCGTTGGCCATGCCGGATACCCAGGCCTTGACTCCCAGCGCGGCGCTTTCGAGCACCAGATCGTCCACGCCGCAGACGACCGACAGGCGATCGCCGAAACGCGAGATGAGATCGGTGACGCGGGTGGTGTCGTACGATTCCTCCTTGATCGCCACGATGGTCGGTTCTTCCAGCAGCCGGGCGACCACGTCGGGCGTGAGGTCCACGCCGTAGCCGCGCGGATTGTTGTACAGCAGGATGGGCAGGCGCGATGCCTGGGCGACGGTGCGGTAGAAGGCGACGGTTTCCTCGTCGTCCGACTTGTAGGTCAGGCCGGGGAAGACCATCAATCCGTCGATGCCGAGCGCCTGCGCGTCCCGGGCGAACGCCGCGGCGCGGTCCGTACTCGTCTCGGCCACGCCCGAGAGCACGGGTATGCGTCCGCGCACCGTTTCCAGCGCAATGCGCAGTACCTCCATTTTTTCCTGCGGCGACAACTGCGCGTTTTCGCCCACCATGCCCATCATCAGCACGCCGCTCACGCCGCTGGCGATCAGGCGCTCCAGTCCGGCACGCATGGCCTCGGCGTCCAGCGAGTGATCGGGTTTGAGCTTGGTGGTGACGGCGGGGAATACGCCTTGCCATCGGATCGTCATGATTGGAACTCCTGGTTGCCGCATCCAAATTTCGGATATTGATTAATGTATATTGGATCCAATTTCTTGGGCCATTAAAAAACCGGATGAACCGGATGCTTTCAGAAGCGGAATATGCGGTTGGATAGTGGATCCAATATACTGCTATTAAATCGTTTCCCCTTTAGCGCGTCTGTCCGGGTTTACCTGGATGCCGGACGTACGCACCGGAATTCCCGATGCGCCGTCCCCGACGCCATGCGATCTTCAGCCCATGCCCAAAAACGGTTCATCTTCGCCCTCCCGCCCGGCTTCCGGGCAAGCCGCCGGTACCCGGCTCGTGCGCAGGACCACTTCCGAACTGGTGGCCGAAGCCGTGCGCGATCGCATCCTGTCCGGCGACCTCCCGCCCGGTTCCCCGCTGCGCCAGGAAGTGCTCGCCGACGAACTGGGGGTGAGCCGGATACCGGTGCGGGAAGCCATCCGGCAACTCAGCGCCGAAGGATTCGTGGACGCCATTCCCCATCGCGGCGCCTTCGTCTCCATGCTGTCGCGGGCCGAAGTGCAGGAGCTGTTCGATATCCGGCTGCGCCTCGAGCCCTGGCTGCTGCACGAATCGGCCTTGCTGATTTCCCCGGACGAACTGGCGCAGGCCGAGCAATGCGTGGCGCGCATGGATACCGCGGGACCGCAGCAATGGGGCCAGTTGAACTGGCAGTTGCACGAGCGGCTCTACAAGGCGGCGCAGCGGCCCGCCGCACTGAATATCGTGCGCGCGCTGCATGAGAAGTCCGAACGCTATTTCCGCTTCCAGGTGGTCAACGCCCCGATACGGCAGCAAGCCCACGACGAGCACATGGCCTTGATCGACCTGTGCCGCTCCCGCCGGGCCGGCGAGGCCCAGGCCGTCCTGGAGCGCCACATCGCGGATGCGGCACAGCAGATACTGTCCATCGTCGGACGCCTGCTGGACCACGCGGCGGAACAGGACTGAAGGCGCACGCGCCGGTTGCCGCGCTGCGACCGGGCCCGGCGACTACAATGCCCGGGCCACGGCCGTGGGCGCGAGCATCCGGCGCGCCGCCTTGGCGTCGAGGTCATCATCCCCATGCCGTTGTCGCGAGTTTCTTCCCCGTCTTCGTCCCACGCCGACCGCATCGTCGTCTGCGCTTCGCTGGTGCTGCTTTTCGCCATGGGCGTGCGCGCCACCTTCGGCCTGTTCATGCAGCCCATGGGGCTCGTCCATGGCTGGGGACGCGACGTTTTCTCGCTGGCCTTCGCCATCCAGAACCTGGTGTGGGGCGTCGCGGCGATCCTGATGGGATCGGTGGCCGACAAATGGGGCTCGGGACGCACCATCGTCGTGTCGGCGCTGCTGTGCGCGCTGGGTCTGATCGGGACGCGCTACGCCGGGTCCGAACTCATGCTGTACCTCTGTGCCGGCGTGCTGGTGGGGCTGGGCCAGGCCGGCACCACGTTTGCCGTGCTGCTCCCCGTAGTGGCGCGGTCGGTGCCCCCGGAGCGGCGCAGCGCCGCGATGGGCATCGCCAGCGCGGGCGGGTCGATGGGGCAGTTCGTCGTGGTGCCGGCGGGCCAGTTGCTGATCGACCATTTCGACTGGACCGGCGCATTGTGGGCCTTGTCCGCGCTGATGCTGCTCGCGCTGCCGCTGGCGACGAGGCTGACCGGCAAGCCGGAGCACGCGGCCGGCGCGCAATCGCTGGGCGCCGCCGTGCGCCAGGCCGTGGGCGACGGCTCCTATCATTTCCTGTTCTGGAGCTATGCGGTGTGCGGGTTCCACACCGCCTTCATCACGCTGCACCTGCCGGCCTTCGTCGTCGACGGCGGCCTGAAGGCGTCCAACGGCGCGCTGGCGATCGCGCTGATCGGCCTGTTCAACGTGTTCGGCTCGTACTGGGCCGGCAGGATGGGCGGGCGCCACAGCAAGAAGCATCTCCTCGCGCTGCTGTACGCCACGCGCTCGGCGGCGATCCTGCTGCTGATCTTCCTGCCGCTCACGCCGGCCGTGCTGTATGCGTTTTCGGCGCTGATGGGACTGGTCTGGCTGGGCACGGTCCCGCTGACCACCGCGCTGGTCGGCCACATCTACGGCATGCGCTATGCCGCCACGCTCACGGGCATCGTATTCTTCGGGCACCAGATCGGCAGCTTCGTCGGCGTCTGGCTCGGGGGCAAGCTGTACGTCGCCACCGGGAGCTACGACGTCGTGTGGTGGCTGTCCGTAGCCCTGGGCCTGGCCGCTGCTGCGCTGTGCCTGCCCGTGCGCGAACGGGCGCTGGCGCCGGCGGGGGCAGCATGAACGCGCGGCCGCCCGGAAGGCGCCGGCGGTGGCGCGCGTTGCCGGCCTACGCTTTGCTTGCCGCCGTGCTTGCTGTAGCCTTCCTGGGCTATTTGCGTCCCGAGCTGGTCGTCGGCTGGGATGCGCTCATGGCCTTGTGCGGCTTCTGAGGCGGACGTGTCCGGCCCGGCGGGCATGGATCGTCGCTCCATCCGTACAATAGCCTTCATTTTTCACAGTTGCTGGGGATAACTTGGCCACTCGCTACAACGAAGCTTCCATCCGGGTGCTGAAAGGGTTGGAACCCGTCAAGCAGCGCCCGGGCATGTACACCCGAACCGAAAACCCCCTGCACATCGTGCAGGAGGTCGTCGACAACTCGGCCGACGAGGCCCTCGCCGGCTACGGCAAGCACCTGCAGGTCACGCTGCACACCGACGGCAGCGTGACGGTGGAGGACGAAGGCCGCGGCATACCCGTCGGCCTGCATCCCGAAGAAAACGCGCCGGTGGTCGAGCTGGTCTTCACGCGCCTGCACGCCGGCGGCAAGTTCGACAAGCAGGGCGGCGGCGCCTATTCCTTTTCCGGCGGCCTGCACGGCGTGGGCGTGTCGGTCACCAACGCGTTGTCATCGCGGCTGGAAGTCACGGTCTGGCGCGACGGCGTCGCCCACCGGCTGGTCTTCCAGCATGGCGACGTGGTCGAGGAACTCGCGCAGGTTTCCGAGCCCACCCGCAAGAAGACCGGCACCCGTGTGCGCTGCTGGCCCGATCCCAAGTATTTCGACAGCGGCGCCATTCCGATGGGCGAGCTGTCCCGCCTCCTGCGCAGCAAAGCCGTGCTGCTGCCCGGCGTGAAAGTCACGCTGCGGGTCGAGAAGACGGGCGAGACCCAGACCTGGCTCTACGAACAGGGGCTGCGCGGCTACCTGACCGAGGCCCTGGCCGGCGCCGAGCTGCTGATCCCGTTGTTCGAAGGCGAGCAGTATGCCGGCGCCGACAACGAGAACTTCGCCGAGGGCGAAGGCGCCCAATGGGTGGTGGCCTGGACCGAGGACGGCAACGTGGTGCGCGAGTCCTACGTCAACCTGATCCCGACGCCGGCCGGCGGCACGCACGAGGCCGGGCTGCGCGATGGCCTGTTCAACGCGGTCAAGAGTTTTGTCGAGCTGCACAACCTCAGCCCCAAGGGCGTCAAGCTATTGCCCGAGGACGTCTTCGCCCGTGCAAGCTTCGTGCTGTCGGCCAAGGTGCTCGATCCGCAGTTCCAGGGGCAGATCAAGGAAAGGCTGAACAGCCGCGACGCGGTGCGGCTGGTGGGAGGTTTCTCCAAGCCGGCGCTGGAGCTCTGGCTCAATTCCCACGTGGAATACGGGAAGAAGCTGGCCGAGCTGGTCATCCGCCAGGCGCAGTCGCGCGTGCGGGCGACGCAGAAGGTCGAGAAGCGCAAGAGCTCCGGCGTGGCGGTGCTGCCCGGCAAGCTGACCGACTGCGAAAGCAGCGATGCCTCGCGCACCGAGGTATTCCTGGTCGAGGGCGACTCGGCCGGCGGTTCGGCCAAGATGGGGCGCGACAAGGAGTTCCAGGCCATCCTGCCGCTGCGCGGCAAGGTGCTCAACGCCTGGGAGGTCGAGCGCGACCGCCTGTTCGCCAACAACGAGATCCACGACATCGCGGTGGCGATCGGCGTCGATCCGCATGGGCCGGGCGACGATCCCGACCTCTCCGGCCTGCGCTACGGCCGCATCTGCATCCTGTCCGATGCCGATGTGGACGGTTCGCACATCCAGGTATTGCTGCTGACGCTGTTCTACCGGCATTTCCCCCGGCTGGTCGAGGCCGGACACGTGTACGTGGCGCGGCCGCCGCTGTTCCGCGTGGACGTGCCGGCGCAGGGCAAACGCCCGCCGCGCAAGCTCTACTGCCTGGACCAGGGCGAGCTCACCGCGGTGGAAGACAAGCTGCGCAAGGAGGGCGTGCGCGAGGGCTCCTGGAGCATCAGCCGCTTCAAGGGCCTGGGCGAAATGAGCCCCGAACAGCTCTGGGAAACCACGATGAACCCCGATACCCGCCGCCTGCTGCCGGTCGCCTACGGCGAACTCGGGGCGGACGAGACCACGCGCATGTTCGACATGCTGATGGGCAAGGGTGAGGCCGCGCAGCGGCGCTCGTGGCTGGAAGAAAAAGGCGATCTGGCCGAGGTGGATATTTAATGACGGACGAACGACAACCCGGCTTGTTCGAGACGCCGGGCGGCGACGCCGCGATCACGCTGGCGCGCTATGCCGAACAGGCTTATCTGGATTACGCGGTATCGGTGGTCAAGGGGCGCGCGCTGCCCGACGTGAGCGACGGCCAGAAGCCGGTGCAGCGCCGCATCCTGTACGCGATGCAGGCCATGGGGCTGGGCGCCAACGCCAAGCCCGTGAAGTCGGCGCGGGTGGTGGGTGACGTACTGGGCAAGTACCATCCGCACGGCGACCAGGCCGCCTACGACGCGCTGGTGCGCATGGCGCAGTCGTTCTCGCTGCGCTATCCGCTCATCGACGGACAGGGCAACTTCGGCTCGCGCGACGGCGACGGCGCGGCGGCCATGCGGTACACCGAGGCGCGGCTCACCCCCATCGCCCGCCTCCTGCTGGACGAACTGGACGAAGGCACGGTCGATTTCATCCCCAACTACGACGGCTCCTACCAGGAGCCCAAGCAGTTGCCGGCGCGCCTTCCCGTGGTGCTGCTCAACGGCGCCTCCGGCATCGCGGTGGGCATGGCCACCGAGATCCCGCCCCATAACCTGCGCGAAGTGGCCCAGGCCGCGGTCGCGCTGCTGAAGAATCCGAAGATCGCCGACGAGGAGCTCTACGCGCTGCTGCCGGGGCCCGACTATCCGGGCGGCGGCCAGATCATCACGCCGCAGCCCGAGATCGCGCAGATCTTCAGCGCCGGTCGCGGCTCGATCAAGGTGCGCGCGCGCTGGAAGTTCGAGGAAATGGCGCGCGGCCAGTGGCAGCTGGTGGTGACCGAACTGCCGCCTTCCACGTCCGGCCAGAAGGTGCTCGAGGAAATCGAGGAGCTCACCAATCCCAAGGTCAAGGCAGGCAAGAAGAGCCTGACCAACGAGCAGCAACAGACCAAGGCTGCCCTGCTCAGCCTGCTGGACGCGGTCCGCGACGAGTCGGGCAAGGATGCCGCCGTGCGGCTGGTGTTCGAGCCCAAGACCTCGCGCGTGGATCGCGAGGAGTTCGTCAATACGCTGCTGGCCCATACGTCGATGGAAAGCAGCGCGCCCATCAACCTGGTGGCGGTGGGCAACGACGGCCGGCCGCGCCAGAAATCGATGCGCGAGATCCTCGACGAATGGCTGGCCTTCCGCACCCAGACCGTCACCCGCCGCTCGCGCCACCGCCTGGACAAGGTGCTGGACCGCATCCACGTGCTGGAAGGCCGCATGGTGGTCTACCTGAACGTGGATGCCGTGATCAAGGTCATTCGCGAGTCGGACGAGCCCAAGCCCGCGCTGATGCAGGCCTTCAACCTGTCCGAACGGCAGGCCGAGGACATCCTCGAGATGCGCCTGCGCCAGCTGGCGCGCCTGGAAGGCTTCAAGATCGAGCAGGAATTGAAGGACCTGAAGGACGAGCGGGCCAAGCTGGAAGAGCTGCTGGCCAACCCGTCGTCGCTCAAGCGCCTCATCGTCAAGGAAATCGAGGCCGACGCCAAGCAGTACGGCGACGATCGCCGCACGCTGATCGAGGCCGCCGAACGCGCCACGGTCGAGGCCAAGGTCATCGACGAGCCGGTCACCGTCATCGTGTCCCAGAAGGGCTGGCTGCGCGCGCGCCAGGGCCACGGCCACGATGCCAGCCTGTTCACCTTCAAGGCAGGCGATGCGCTCTACGGCGCCTTCGAATGCCGCACCACCGATACGCTGGTCGCCCTTGGCAGCAATGGGCGCGTCTATTCCGTGGCGGTCAGCGCGCTGCCCTCGGCGCGCGGCGATGGCGTGCCGGTGACCACGCTCATCGACCTGGAAGCGGGAACCCACATCCTCCACATGATTGCCGCGGCGTCCGACAGCCGTTGGCTGCTGACCACGGAGCGCGGCATGGGTTTCGTCACCCGGCTGGGCGACATGGCCACGCGCCAGCGCGGCGGCAAGCAGTTCATGACGCTCGACGAAGGCGATCGACCGCTGCGGCCGGTGCCGGTATTCGAGGGCGCGGCGTCGATCGCGCTGCTGTCTGCCAAGGGGCGCTTCCTGGTATTCGGCCTGGGCGAGGTCAAGGCACTGTCTTCCGGCGGCCGCGGCACGACGCTGATGGATGTCGACGCCAAGGACAGCCTGGCGCAGGTCGTGCCGGTCGGGGCGGCGGGGTTGCGCGTGAGCGGCATCTACCGCAACAAACCGCACGAGGAGATCCTCGCCGGCGAAGCGTTGGCCGCCTACGTCGGCAAGCGAGCCCGCAAGGGCCGGCTGCTCGACGCCAAGGCCAAGCAACCCGTGCTTTCGCCTGTGTTGTAGCCCATGATGCGCAAGTGGCTGGCGGCGGTCTTGGCGGCGGGTGCGTTGTCGGGGTGCTCTCCGGTCAACCCGTACTATGACCCCGCCCAGCCGCATCATACCGAGCACGGTTTCCGCAACCTCTACTCGTATTCCACGCCCGGGACGCTGGACTTCTGGCGCTGGCAGTTCGACCGCTGGATGCAGGATCTGCCGCCGGCGCCCACGGAACTGCTGGCGCCCGTCGTGGCCGACGCGGCGTGGCTCAAGGAGCCGTCGTCCGAAGTCCGCGTAAGCTGGATCGGACATTCGACGCTGCTGGTGCAACTGGGCCGGTTCAACCTGCTGACCGATCCGATGTTTTCGGAGCGGGCCTCGCCGTTTACCTTCGCCGGACCCAAGCGCCACCAGCCGCCGGGCATCGCGCTGGCCGACTTGCCGCACATCGACGCGGTCGTCATTTCCCACAATCATTACGATCACCTGGACCTCGATTCGGTCAAGGCGCTGGCGGCGCAGCGCGGCGGCCCGCCGGTCTTCATGGTGCCGCTGGGCGTGGACGTCTGGTTCCGCCAGAACGTGCCCGAGGCCACCGACCTGAGGCCCCTGGACTGGTGGGGCCAGACCATCGTGGGCGACGCGATCCTGACCCTGCTGCCGGTCCAGCACTGGAGCGCGCGCACGCCATTCGACCGCAGCGCGACGCTATGGGGCGCCTGGGCCGTCCAGACCCGCGAGCCGGCCTTCAACTTTCTGTTCGGCGGCGATTTCGGGTACTCGCGCGACATCGCCACCATCGGCGAGCGCATGGGCCCCTTCGACCTGGCCGCGCTGCCCATAGGCGGCTACGCGCCGCGCTGGTTCATGCGTGGCCACCACATGAATCCGACCGAGGCAGTCCAGGCCCACCAGGAGCTGCGGGCCAAGGCTTCGGTGGCCATCCATTGGGGCACCTTCGAGCTGACCGACGAGGCCCTGGACCAGCCGCCGCGCGAGCTGGCGCGTGCCCGGCGCTACGCCGGGATGGGGCCGGACGAATTCTTCGTCATGCGCCACGGCGAGAGCCGGGTGTGGCGCGACGAGAGGTGGCTGGTGCGGGCGCCGGGGAATTGACCCCCCTACGCGCTGGCGCGCGAGGGGAAGCCCACCCCCTGGCGGCCTTTGGCCGCTCCCCCTCGAGGGGGCGGCGCTGGCGGACCGGCAAAGCCGGATCCGCGGCGCCCTGGGTCTAGTACGATTTTCTCCGTCTGGGGTGCTGGTGCTTCGCTGGCTGACAGCGGTAGCTACGGTGTTGCAATTTAGGAAATTCCCGCTAGGGGTTCCCGTAATGCGGAATCAGCGTTTGTCTTGATTTGGTCATTGATGCGCTGTATAAAAACCCAGTGAAAGATAGCGATAGGCAATCCACATAGGAGAAAACTGTGGCTCATCTGGTTCTCGCGCTCGATGTCGCCGGCACGCCGGTGCACTGGGTGGATATCGAAAAGGCCATCTGCCTGCATGTCGCGGGCCGGGTGGCTTGGGAACTGGGGGAGAACACCGTCACCTATCGGGGCGGCACCAGTCGGTTGACCGGGCTCGTCTCCACGGTCAGCACCGCCAGCATCATCGCCGTGCGCGGCCGCGAGTTCCGGGGCGACCGCTCGGCGTCCATCAGCATCAGCCGCGAACGATTGTTCGCGCGCGACAAACATATCTGCGGCTATTGCGGCGGCTGTTTTCCCGAGGCCGAACTGACGATCGAACACGTCCGGCCCGAGTCCCGCGGCGGCGCCAACACCTGGGAGAACGTCGTCACGGCGTGTCGCTCGTGCAACCAGCGCAAGGGCAACCGTACGCCCGAACAGGCCGGCATGCCGCTGCTCTACCTGCCGTACCGGCCCAATCGCTGGGAAGGCATGATCCTGCGCAATCGCCGCATCCTGGCCGACCAGATGGAGTTCCTCATGGCCGGCGTCCCGACTACGAGCCGGTTGGCGGGGTAGAGGCCCCCCTACGCGCTGACGCGCGCCCCCCAGGGGGCGATGCGAGCGGACTGGCAAAGCCAGATCCGCCGCATCCTGGGTCTAGGGCCGCTTTCTTGAAGTGTGGCGCTGGTGCTTCGCTGGCTGCCAGCGGTAGCAGCGGTGTGACAACTTAAGAAATTCTCACTAGACCCAGGGCGCCGCGGATCCGGCTTTGCCGGTCCGCCAGCGCCGCCCCTTGAGGGGCGCGGCGAAAGCCGCGTGGGGTGGCCTCTCCTTCCAGCGCCGCCCCCTTGAGGGGGCGCCCGAAGGGCGTAGGGGGTGGTCTCCCCTAATCGCCTACACTTGAAAAATGCCATGGCATCCCCACTTGGGCGCCAGGGCGTTTTGTCCGCTAGCAAGAACTTCCGTTTTCATCACAGTGCCATTTTCTGCGCCGCCCCTGGCGGGCGCCGCGTGGCCGGTTCTGCCGGGCCGCGGTTTGTCCTCCGGGGCGGGGCAGGAGGCCTTCCCATTGCCATGAGCCAGACCGCACACACCTCCGAGACCCTGGGCTTCCAGACCGAAGTCAAGCAGTTGCTGCACTTGATGATCCATTCGCTGTACAGCAACAAGGAAATCTTCCTGCGCGAGCTCGTCTCCAATGCATCCGACGCCTGCGACAAGCTGCGCTTCGAGGCCATCGACCGGCCCGAGCTGCTGGAAGGCGGCGGGGAGTTGGCGATACACGTGGGGTACGACAAGGCCGCGCGCACCATCACGATTTCCGACAACGGGATAGGCATGACCCGGGACGAGGCCATCGCCAACCTCGGGACCATCGCCCGTTCGGGCACCCGCGAATTCTTCCAGCAACTGACGGGCGACAAGCAGAAGGATGCGCAGCTGATCGGCCAGTTCGGGGTGGGATTCTATTCGTCGTTCATCGTCGCCAGGAACGTCACGGTCATCAGCCGCCGTGCCGGGGTGCCGGCCGATCAGGCGATCCGCTGGGAGTCGGCCGGCGACGGGGAATTCACGATCTCCGCGGCCGAGAAGGCGGGGCGCGGCACGGACATCATCCTGACGCTGCGCGAAGGGGAAGACGAATTCCTGTCGTCGTGGAAGCTGCGCGACATCCTGCGCCGCTATTCCGATCACATCTCCATCCCGATCCGGATGAAGAAGGAGGAGTGGGACGCCGAGAAGTCGGAGTACGTGACCAAGGACGAGGAAGAGACCGTCAACCAGGCGAGCGCCCTGTGGACGCGAAGCAAGTCCGACATTACCGACGAGCAATACGTCGAGTTCTACAAGCACGTGGCGCACGATTTCGAGGCGCCGCTGGCCTGGACCCACAACCGGGTCGAGGGCCGCAGCGAATATACCCAGTTGCTGTACGTGCCCAGGCGCGCGCCGTTCGACTTGTGGGACCGGACCAAAAAGCACGGGGTGAAGCTGTACGTCAAGCGCGTCTTCATCATGGACGATGCCGAGCAATTGCTGCCGGCCTACCTGCGTTTCGTGCGGGGCGTGATCGATTCGGCCGACCTGCCGCTGAACGTGTCGCGCGAGATCCTGCAGGAAAGCCGCGACGTGCGCGCGATCCGCGAGGGCAGCGCCAAGCGCGTGCTGAGCCTGCTGGAAGACCTGGCCGAGAACCGCAAGGAAGACTATGCGGCTTTCTGGAACGAATTCGGCCAGGTGCTCAAGGAAGGCGTGGGCGAGGACGCAGCCAACATGGAGCGCATCCTCAAGCTGTTGCGCTTTGCGTCGACCCACGAGGGGGTCGCCGACCAGGCCGTCTCCCTGGCCGACTACGTGTCGCGCATGAAGGAAGGGCAGGACAAGATCTATTACGTGACGGCCGAGACGTTCGCCGCCGCCAGCAGCAGCCCGCACCTGGAAATCTTCCGCAAGAAAGGCATCGAGGTGCTGCTCTTGAGCGACCGTGTCGACGAATGGATGCTCTCTTTCGTTCGCGAATTCGACGGCAAGCCCCTGGCGTCCATCGCCAAGGGCGGGCTGGACCTCGGCGCAATGGCCGACGAGGAAGAGAAGAAGCAGCAGGAGGAAGTCTCCGAGGCCTTCAAGCCGGTGGTCGAGCGACTGAAGAACGCGCTGGGCGATGCGGTCAAGGAAGTACGCGTGACCTTCCGCCTGGTCGATTCGCCCGCTTGCGTGGTGGTCGACAGCCAGGATATGAGCCAGCACCTGCAGCGACTGCTCAAGGCGGCGGGGCAGGCCGCGCCGGAGTCGCGGCCCATCCTCGAGGTCAATCCGCATCACGCATTGATCGAACGCATCAAAGAAGCCGGGGACGCCGACTTCGAACAATGGGCCAAGCTGCTGCTGGACCAGGCCCTGCTGGCCGAAGGAGCGACGCTCGAGGACCCGGCGGCTTTCGTGCGCCGCATGAACAGCCTGCTCCTGGGCCGGTCTTGAGCCGCGGCCGCCGTCCTGCCGAGCGGGGCCGGCCTGTCGCGGCGGGCCCCAGCGAGTTCGACGACCCCACGTTCTCCGAAGAGCAGGGCGTGCGCTACCTGCACTTCGGCAGCCCCTGGATACAGGGCGCGATGAAAGTGCGCAGCCCGTTCTCGCTGGTGCTCGAATACACGCGCCAGATGATGGCGTGGCTGCTGTTCCTGGACCCGCCGGAAGGGCAAGAGGCCATCGGCACGCTGGGCCTGGGCGCCGGCTCGCTGGTGCGGTTCTGCCTCAAGCATACGGACAGCCTGGTGCACGCCGTGGAGTGGAATCCCCGAGTCACGGCTGCGTGCCGCGCCTATTTCCGGTTGCCGGCCGAGAGCGACCGCTTCATCGTGACGCACGCGGATGCGGGGGAGTGGGTGCAGGACATCGCCCATCGCGGCAGTTGCCGCGCGCTCATGGTGGATTTGTACGACCACCAGGCGCGCGGCCCGGTGCGCGATTCCGTGGCGTTCTACCGGGGCTGCCGCCAGGTCGTCAGCGCCCACGCGCACCAGGCCGGCGTGGTGACCGTCAACCTGTTCGGCGCGCACGAGAGTTTCGAATTGAACCGGCGCCATCTCGACGAGGCATTCGATGGCCGCGTACTGGTGCTGCCCGAGATCGAGGAGGGCAATCGCGTGGCGATCGCGCTGGCCGGCCCGCCCCTGCGCATCGATGCCAGGACGCTGCTGGCGCGGGCCGACGAGGTGGAACAGCGCTACGGCCTGCCGGCGCGCAGATGGGCGCGTTCGCTGGTGCCGGGCCTGGGGCGATTGTGAGCGCCGCCGTCCGGCCCCAGCTCAGCGGCTTTCCGCCGGTCCTGGCGCCCGATGCCACGGTGCTGGTGCTCGGCAGCTTCCCGGGCGTGGCGTCGCTGAACATGGGCCAGTACTATGCCCATCCGCGCAACCAGTTCTGGCGCCTGCTGGGCGCTTGCCTGGATGTCGAGGCTCTGCACCAGATGCCTTACGAGGAACGACTGCGCGTTGCCATCCGGCACCGCGTGGGCATCTGGGACGTCGTCGCCACTTGCCGGCGCCAGGGCAGCCTCGATGCCGCCGTGACCGAGGCCGAGGTCAATCCGCTTGCCGCCTACCTGAAGGAACACGCGCCGCGGCTCGAACGCATAGGCTTCAACGGTGGCCTGTCCTGGAAGCTGGGCCATCATCTGGCCGACTACGGCTACCGCGTGTTCCGGTTGGCTTCTTCGTCGCCGGCGGCAGCGATGTATAGCTTCGAGCAGAAGCTGGAGCAATGGCGGCCCCTGTTCGCATGTCGGTCGTGATTTCCTGCTGCAGCAAATCGTCCGTCAGGTGGCGAATCTCCTGGATCAAGGCCTTGCTCGCGGTCGACAGCATGGTATCGCGCCGGTAGGCGACGCCGATCATGTGCGTGCTCAAGAGCTTCTTGCGCACCGCCGGCTGGAGCGGCAGTTCCACGATGTTCCCGGTATGTTTCTCCAGCCGCGCGGAGTCGTAGCGGGCCAGGCCGATGCAATCGCTCGCCACCAGCGTCGAGCGGAAGAAATAGAACGAATCGGTACGGATCACGCTGTTGGCGAAGGGCGTGCCCTGCGCCCGCATCATCTGCCTGAGCATGACTTCCAGTTGCGAACATTCCGACAGCACCAGCCAAGGGTAGTCGGCGAGGTGGGCGCCGATGCCATCGAAGGTTTCCAGTATCGGATGGTCGGCGCGCACGAACAGGGCGGTACGGTCGGGAAAGAGCGGTTCGGACACCAGTTCGTCGGCGTATTCGTCGTCTTCGATGCCGACGATGACGAAATCCAGGTCGCCGCGCAGCAGCGGACCCAGCATGCTGCTGCGATGGCCGAATCGGTAGTTCACCGTCAGCCGCCGGGCGCGCTGCGTCAGGTTCAAGGTGGCCTTGGGCAGGATCTGGTTCTGCAGCAGGCCCGGGACCACGCCCACGTTCACCTCGCCCATCGAGACGTCGCGCAGGGCGCGCGCCTCGCTTTCCAGCTTGCGGAACTCGGCGTCGACCAGCTTGGCGCGGGTATAGATGGTTTCGCCGAAAGAGGTCAGGCTCACGCCCCGCGCGTTGCGGGTGAATAGTTCTACCCCCAGCGCTTCTTCCAGGTCTTGCATGTCTTTCGTCAGCGACGGCTGCGAAACGTTCAGGTGGGTGGCGGCCTTGTTGATGCTGCCGAGTTCGGCGATCGCCAGGAAGCGTTTGAGTGCGCGCAGGTTCATGGCGCCAGCATATCAATATTTCCGATATCTGGTAGAGAAAATTGTATTTGTTGCCTATAGCTAGCCTACGTATTCTGTCGCCATGACGAGAGCCCGCGGGAGTGGGCACCAGAACATGAAAGGCCGGTCCGCCGCCCGGCCGGTGGAGAGACAGCATGAGTACGAAGCTCGGGCAGGAGCGGGGCGCCCGCTTGCGAGCCGCCATGGAACAGGCGGGCCTGGACCTGATGGTGGTAACGGGCAATGCCTGGCGCAGCGACTATCTGCGTTACGTGCTGGACGTGACGCCGATGGAAGGCCAGGCCGTGGCCTTCGTCACCGCGAACGACGCCTGGCTGATGGTCGAGACGCCGGCCGAGGCCGAGCGAATCGCGGCCGAGCAACCCGGCTTGAATGTGGCGTGGCACGCCGACCTGCTGGCTCGCGTACGGAAGGCACTGGATGCCGCGCGGCCCGAACGCACCGGCCTGGCGCCCGCGCATTCGACGCCGGCCCTGCTGGCGTGCAGCGCCGCGGGCGCGGGCATGCGGGCGTCTACCGCCCTGCTGGACGACCTGATGGTGCGCAAGACCGCCGCCGAGGCGGACCGGGTCGAAGAGGCGGTGCGCCTGGCCGACGAGGGCTACGAAATCTTTCGCGCGGCCGCCAGGGTGGGCAGGAAGGAATTCGAGCTGGTGGGCGAGCTCGAGGCCTGGCTGCGGACCCAGGGCTGTCCCGAGAATTTCATGATCATGGGGTCGGGCGGCAAGGAAGTCCGTACCATGCGCCCGCCGGGCGAACGCCGCCTGGCCGCGGGCGATCTGGTCACCACCGAACTCACGCCCTGCCTGGACGGATACTACGCGCAGATCTGCCGCACCCTGGTGCTGGGCGATCCCACGCGCGAGCAGCTCGATGCCTACCAGGTGTACCTGGACGCGCTGGAGGCCGGCATCGCCGCTGTGAAGCCGGGCAATACCCATGGCGACGTGGCGCGCGCGCAGAACGACGTATTCCGCCGCCATGGCCTGGGGGAATACGTGACCTCCAAGTACACCCGCGTGCGCGGCCATGGCATGGGGCTCTACGTCGACGGCCCACATGTCCTGGAGGATGTCGATCTGGTGCTGGAGCCCGACATGACCCTGGTGGTCCATCCCAACACCTACCATCCGGTGGCCGGCTACATCGTGCTGGGCGACACCGTGCGCGTGACCGCCGGCGGCTGCAAGGTGCTGACCCGCACGCCGCGCGAACTGCGCAGCGCCCCGGCCGTCTCGGCCTGATCCGGTATCGGTATTCCACAGAAGGATTCGTTCTATGCGTCGCGGACTCATGAGCTGGTCGCGGGAAGAACTGCCGGCCTCGGTGCTGGACGAGCGTGTCGCCCGCCTTCGGGCCGGGATGGAACGGGATGGCCTGGCGGCGGTGCTGGTCTATACCTCGTTCGCCGAGCCGGCCGCCGTGCATTGGCTGAGTAACTTCACGCCCTATTGGAGCGAGGCCATGCTCCTGGTGCTGCCGGCCGAGGCGCCGATCCTGCTGGCATCGCTTACGCCGCGCGTGCACGGCTGGATACGCGAGGTCTCGCACCTGGGCGAGGTCGTGTCCGCGCCCAGGCTCGCGCAGGGCGCGCTGGAGATGTTGGCCGGCAAGGGCGTGCGGTCCGGATCGCGCATCGGCGTGGTGGGACTGGACAGCCTGCCGGCGGCGGTAGCCGGGCCTCTGATGAAGGGTTGGGGAACCGCGTCGGTTGTCGATGCCGGGCCTTTGTTCACCGCGCTGCGCCAGCCTTGCGGCAAGGAAGAGCTGGCGCTGGCGAATCGCGCGCTGGCCATCGGCCTGGCCGCCGTGGCCGGGGTGCCCGGCGATGTCCGGAATACGTCGGAACTCGCGGCCGCCATCGAGGCCAGCGCGCGCGCCGCCGGCGCCGAGGAGGTGCTTCATCGCGTGGCGCCCGACCTCTCGCGCGCCGGCGCCTTGCGGCGGCTGGAGGGCGAGTTCCCGCTCGGCCCGACCTATGCGCTGGAGCTGTCGGTGGCCTACAAGGGCCACTGGGTCCGCCTGGGCGGCAGCCATGCGCGGGGCGCACGACCGGCGGGCTGGGACGCGGTGGAGGCCTGGGTCGGCGAAAGCCTGTCGCGGCTGGCCGAAACCGGCGCCGACGGGTTGGCCGCCATGCCGGCCCGCCAGTCGCGCTGGTCGCTGGAGTCGTGCGTGGGCGTGCAGCCCTTGACGCTGGCCCGCACCCACGAGCAGGAATTCGTGCATCTGCCGCCGGGCAGCCTGGCGGTGTTTTCCGCTCACGCGGCGCTGGATGGCGGCGGCCATTGGTACCACAGCGCGCCGCTGGTGCTGGGCGGCGGCGGGCTGCGCGGACAGGTGCTGGGCGGCTGACGCCAGCCGAAAACGAACGTGGCGCATGAACGCGCCGACACACAAGGAGACGACACTCATGTCCAAGCACATCGTGCGACGGCTGCTGGCGGCCGCATCGCTGGTCCTGCCCTGTGCCGCGATGGCGGCCGGCTATCCCGACCGGGTGATCAAGATCATCGTGCCGGTGCCTGCCGGCGGCGCGGCCGACACGCTGGCCCGCCTGGCCGGCGAAGGCATCCAGAAGAAATGGGGCCAGCCGGTCGTGGTGGAGAACCGCTCCGGCGCGAACGGCAACATCGGCGGCGAGGCGGTCTACCGCGCCGAGCCCGACGGCTACACCTTCCTGGTTTCCCCGCCCACGGCGATCGCGATCAACCAGAGCTTCTACAAGAAGCTCGCCTACGACCCCAACCGCTTCGTGCCGGTGTCGATCATCGCCGCCAATCCGAACGTGCTGCTGGTCAATCCCAAGGTGCCGGCGAAGACGCTGCAGGAACTGATCGCCTATGCCAAGGCTCACCCTGGCAAGCTCAACTTCGCCTCGGGCGGCACGGGGTCCACGCCCCATCTGGCGGGCGAGCTGCTGAAGATGATGACCGGCATCGACATGGTCCACATTCCCTACAAGGGCGGCCCGCCCGCCTATGCGGACCTGATCGCCGGCCAGGTGGAGGTGATGTTCCAGGGACTGGCCACCGCCTTGCCGCAGATCCGCGAGGGCAAGCTGCGCGTGCTGGCCATCGGCAGCGAGAAGCGCCATCCCGCGCTGCCGGACGTGCCGACGCTGAACGAGACCATGCCGGGCTTCATCTCGGTGTCGTGGACCGGCATGGTGGCGCCTCCGGGCACGCCCGCCGACATCGCCGCCAAGGTGTCGGCCGCGATACGAGAGGAACTGATGGTCAACGGCGCGGGCAAGGACATCAAGGGCCTGGACGCGCGCGACCTGATCGCCAGCAGCCCGGCCGAGGCGGAACGCTTCATCAAGGAAGAAGTGGCCCGCTGGGGCAAGGTCATCCATTCGACCGGCATCAGCCTCGACTGACGCCGGTCATTTCAGGAGCTTTACATGCGTGCAGCCATCACGGGACCGGCCACCTGGCGCGGCCCTGAAATCAAGGACAGCAAGGACTGGATCTACGAATTCGCCCCCGCCGAGATCGAGGAAATCGACGCCGCGCTGCGCAACGTGCGCGCACGAGGCAAGCTCATCTCGACCATGACGCGCGAGGACTTCCCGCTGCCGACGGTGTCGAAGGTAATAGACCATACCCGCGAGCAGATCGAGAACGGCCCGGGCCTGCAGCTGCTGCGCGGCATCCAGGCCGAGCGCTACAGCAAGGACGACCTGCGCATCATCTACTGGGGCATCGGCCAGCACATGGGCACGGCCGTCTCGCAGAGCGCCAAAGGCGACATCCTGGGCGACGTGCGCAACCTCGGCATCGACATCAACAGCCCGCAGGGCCGGGGCTATACCTCGAACCAGAAGCTGACCTATCACACCGATTCCTGCGATGTCGTGGCGCTGTTCGTGCTGCGTACCGCCCGCAGCGGCGGCCTGAGCATGATCGCCAGCTCGCAGGCCATTCACAACGAGATCCTGAAGCAGCGTCCCGACTTGCTCGAGGTCCTGTACCAGCCTTTCTACTGGAGCTGGCAGGGGCAGGAAGAACCCGGGCAGCTGCCGTACTACCAGCAGCCCATCTTCTCGATGCACGAGGGCAAGTTCTCGTGCCGCTACGTGCGCACGCACATCCGTTCTGCCCAGCGCTTTCCCGACGTGCCGCGCCTGACGCCGATCCAGGAGGAAGCGCTGGACTTCCTCGACAGCCTGGCGGGCAGCACCGACTTTCATTTCTCGATGATGTTCCAGCCGGGCGACCTGCAATTTCTGAACAATCACATGATGCTGCATTCGCGCACCGCGTTCGAGGATTTCGACGAGCCGGAGAAGAAGCGCCACCTGCTGCGCATGTGGCTGTCGGTGCCGAACAGCCGCGCATTGAGCCCGGCCCTCGGCACCATCTACCGCGACCAGCGCGCGGGCGCGGTTCGGGGCGGCTTCCCGTCGCGCACGGGCAAGCTGATCTACGAGACCGTGGGCAGCATCGAGTAAGGCGGAGGGCCTATGTCGTACGAAGCTGAGCGGGGCCGTATCAAGCTGGCGTTGGTCGGCGACATGATGTTGTCCAGGGCCCTGAAGCCCTACGCCGAAGACGACTACCTGGCGCTGGTGGATCTGTTGCGGGACGCCGATGCCAGTTTCGGCAACCTGGAGACCACCGTACGCGAGGCCGGCGAAGGCGTGCCCAACTTCACGCAGGGCACGCCCATGAGCACCCCGCCGGCCTTGCTGGAGGACCTGAAGTGGATGGGCATGGACATCGTGTCCATCGCCAACAACCATGCCACCGACTATGGCGTGTCGGGTGTGCTGGCCAGCCTGGCGCACCTGGACCGCGCCGGCATTCCGTACTCCGGCGCGGGCCGCACGCTGGCCGAGGCGCGCCGGCCGGGTTACCTGGACACGAATGCCGGCCGTGTCGGCCTGGTCTCGGCCACGTCGTTCTTCCGGCCCTGGAACCGCGCGGCCGACGCGCGCTCGGACAGCGCCGGCCGCCCGGGCATCAATCCCCTGGGGTTCTCCACGTCCTATACGGTGGACGACGAATCGCTGGCGACGCTGCGGCGCATCAGCGAGGAACTGGGCCTGGCGCAGGAGCAGGTGCGGCATCGCTCGCAGTTCTACGCGCCGCACGAGGTGCCGAAGAACGACGACGACAGCGTGGCGTTTCTGGGCGCCAAGTTTCGCCGCGGCAAGGGCTTCGCCATGTCGACCAAGGTCGACGCCAGGGACGCCGAGGCCAACCTGCGCTTCATCCGCGAGGCGCGCAAGCAGGCGGACTGGGTGGTGTTTTCGTTCCACTGTCACGAGTTTGGCAGCGCCGGCCGGCGCACCGCGGCCACCGACGTGGAATTGGAGGAATCCGCGCAGTTCGCCATCGAGTTCGCCCGTGCGGCCGTGGACGCCGGCGCGCACGTGGTGGCGGGCCATGGTCCGCACCTGACGATGGGCATCGATATCTACAAGGGCGCGCCGATCTTCCACAGCCTGGGCAACTTCATTTTTCAGAACGAGACCATCAACGCTTTCCCCGCCGAGGCCTATGACCGCTTCGGCCTGGACGCCGCCGCCACGCCGTCCGAGTTCCTGGACGCGCGCACCGGCAACGACAGCCGGGGTTTCCCGGCCACGCGCGAGTTCTGGGAAGGCTGCCTGGCCACCTGCCAGTTCGATGCCGGGAAGCTGGTGTCGGTCACCCTGTACCCCGTCGACATGGGGTTCGGCCGGCCACGAGGCCAACGCGGCCGGCCCATGCTGGCCAGAGGGAACGACGCACGGCGCATCCTGGACCGCGTCGCCCGGCTGTCCCGCCCCTTCGGCACCCGCCTGGACATCGAGGGGGACGTGGGCGTCCTGCGCCTGCCATGAAGCGCCTGGCCATCCTGGACGACTACCTGCACCTGGCGCTGCGTTCGGCCGACTGGTCGGTGCTGGAAGGGCAGTGCCGCATCGACGTGATCGACCGCAAGCTGCAGGTGCCGGACGAGGCGGCGGCCGTGCTCGAGCCCTATCACATCCTGTGCCACCTGCGTGAACGCACGCCCATGCCGCGCGCGCTGCTGGAGCGGCTGCCCAACCTCGAGTTCATGACCGTGACGGGCAAGGCGCATCGTACGCTGGACCTGCAGGCGGCGACCGAGCGCGGCGTCGTCGTGTCCCATGTGTCCTCGGCGGTCCACGGATCCAACGCGACGCCCGAACTGGCCTGGGGGCTGATCCTGGCTACCGCCCGCCACATCGCCTACGAGGATCGCGGCGTGCGCGAGGGGGCCTGGCAGCGTAGTGCCGGGATGCTGCTGGATGGCAAGACCCTGGGGCTGCTCGGGCTAGGGCGGGTGGGCCAGCGCATGGCCGCCATCGGCCAGGTCTTCGGCATGCGGGTCGTGGCCTGGAGTCCCAACCTGACCGACGAGGCGGCGGCCGCCTTCCGCGTCCAGCGCGTGGACAAGGACGCGCTGTTCGAGCAGTCGGACGTGCTCAGCATCCACGTGGTCCTGAGCGAGCGGTCCCGCCATCTGGTCGGACGGCGCGAACTCGCGCTGATGAAGCGCGACGCGCTGCTGATCAACACCGCCCGGGGGCCGATCGTGGACGAGGCGGCGCTGGTCGAGGCGCTGGCGCAAGGCCGGCTGGGCGGCGCGGGATTGGACGTTTTCGAGACCGAGCCGCTGCCGGCCGGTCATCCGCTGACCCGTCTGGACAACGTGGTCCTGACGCCGCACCTGGGCTATGCGACGCGAGAGACGATCGCGGGCTTCTACCAGGCCAGCGTGGCGGGCGTGCAGGCCTACCTGGCGGGCGCGCCCGTCGGGGTCCGTGGAGGGTGAACGGCAAGGCCGGGCGACGAAGGTTCCGCTGAGTGCCCGGTCCGGCATCCTGTCTACAATGCGGGGTCGAGGGTTCACGCAAGGGCGGACATGGCGGCGTCGCAGTATTCGTTGATCGGCAACCTGGTCGCGCTCCGGCCCCTGGCGCGCGAGGACGCCGCGGCGCTCGTGGCCGCGGCGCGAGACGGCGACGCGTGGCGCACCGTCTATACCCAGATCCCCGCCGAGCTCTCCGCGGCCGAGGCGTACATCGAGGCCGCGCTGCGTGCCCGCGACACCGGCGAATCCATGCCTTTTGCCACTACGCTGCGCGAGGATGGCCGGGTGGTCGGTTCGACCCGCTACTGCCGCATCGAACCCGCGCATCGCAAGCGGGAAATCGGCTACACCTGGATAGGCGGTTCATGGCAGCGGACCTTCGTCAATACCGAGGCCAAGTACCTCATGCTGCGCCACGCGTTCGAAGGGCTGGGTTGCCAGCGCGTGCAGTTGCAGACCGATGAGCTGAACCAGCAGTCCCGCCGCGCCATCGAACGGCTGGGTGCCCGGCTGGAAGGCATCTTGCGCAATGACCGCATCATGCCCGATGGGCGCAGGCGGCATTCGGCCATGTACAGCATCGTCGACGAGGAATGGCCGCAGGTGCGCGCGAGGCTCGAAGCCGCGATGCGTCAGCGGGGCGTCGAGCCCGCCATGGAGCTGGCGGCGGGCTGAGCCCCGGGGAAGCTCACTCCACCAGCAGTTTGCGGCGCCTCAGGATGTCCTGGATCTGGCCCAGCCGGCTCTGCGGGTCGCCGTCGGCCAGCAGGTGCCGCTGCTGGGGAGGAAGCAGCGGCAGCAACTCGGCCCAGCGGTTGGCGACCCAGCCGCATTCGTCCAGGCGGAACGGCGGCGCGATCGGCATCTCGGCCGTCGGAACCCGTTCATGCTGCATGTCGGCAATCAGGCATCCCAGCGTGTTGGCGCTTGGTTGCAGGGAGTCCGGCACGGGAATCGCCGGGTCCTCGGCCTGCGGCTCGATCTGCCCCACCCACAGCCCGTATTTGCGCTGTTCGCTGGATGCCAGGCGAAAGCGCGTCGTTCCCACGCAGCGCAACTGCAGGAGGCCCGGCATGGGGGCCTGCCATTGCTCGATCTTCGCCATGGTGCCGAAGTCGGCCAGGACCTCCTTGCCTTCCGGCGTGCGGACTTCGTTGCCGGCCAGGAGCGGCACGACCCCGAATTCACTCTGCTCGGCGATGCACTGCTTGATCATGTCGAGGTAGCGTATCTCGAAGATGCGCAGGTGCAGGATGCCCTCTGGATAGAGCGCCCGGCTGAGGGGGAAGAGCGGCGTCGAAATCATGGCGGGAATGTCGGGTGGTTGCCCTTGACGCCAGAATAGCGCGTCCCGGCGGCCACGCGGGCGGCGGTGGCGCGGAAAGGCGGTAAAAAAGCGTTGCAGCCTTGTGAGGCTGCTTTCAGGGCGAACAGGCGCTAGTCCGCCAGCGGGACGACGTCCTGGTCGGCGCACGCCCGCAGCAGGTCGTCGATCCGGCCCTGCGGCAACACCATGCCGGGATCGATGTCGGCAAGGGGGCGCAGCACGAAGGCGCGCTGGTGCATGCGGGGATGGGGCAGGGTCAGCCGGGGTGAGTCCAGGCGCTGGCCGTCGTACAGCAACAGGTCCAGGTCCAGCGTGCGGGGAGCGTTGCGATAGGGGCGTTCGCGGCCGTGGCGCTGTTCGATGTCCTGCAGCAGGTCCAGCAGCCCCATGGGGGGCAGCGTGGTGCGCAGGCGCACTACGGCATTGACGTAGTCCGGGCCGCTGGAGTCGATCGGCCCGGTGCGGTAGAAGCGCGAGAGCGCGTCCTGCCGCACCTCGGGATGGGCGGCCAGCGCGGCCAGGGCCTCGCGCAGGGTGGCGGCCGGATCGCCCAGGTTGGCGCCCAGTCCCACCCAGGCCACCTGCCAGGCGGACGCGTTCATCCGGCTACCGGGGTGCCGCCTTCCGGGCCGCCCTCGGCGGGGCCGCCCTGGCGCGAGCGGCCGCTGCGGCGGCGGCGCTTGCGGGCCGGCGCGTCGCCTGGCGCGCGCGGCTGCCGGGCCAGTTCTTCGAGCATGGCGGCGCGCGCCGAGTCGCTGGCATCGGCCAGGTCCATCCACCACTGCGCCAGGGTGCTGTCCACCTCGCCCGCGGCAGCGCGCAATTGCAGGAAGTCGCAAGCAGCGCGAAAGCGGGGTTGTTCGATCATGCGCCAGGCCGCCTTGCCCTGCCGCCGCTCGAAGCGGGGCTGCATGAACCAGATTTCCCGCATGTCGGAGACGAAGCGGCGCTGGATCGCCAGCTTCTCGGTCTGGTCGTCCAGCACCGAGTCCACCGCCATGCCCAGCGCAGGCATGGGCAGCTCGCCGTCGGCCCGGTATTGCTGCCAGCGTTCGTTGACCTGCTGCCAGAGCAGCGCCGCGAACAGGAAGCTGGGGCTGACCGACTTGCCGCTGCGCACCCGCGTGTCAGTGCGTTCGAGCGCCAGCTGGACGAAGCGCTCGCCGCCGGGCTGCTCGAGCACCACGTCGAGCAGCGGGAGCAGGCCCTTGTGCAGTCCCTCGGCGCGCAGGCGCCGCAGGCAGTCCAGCGCGTGGCCGCAGGTCAGCATCTTGAGCATTTCGTCGAACAGCCGCGATGCCGGCACGTTCTCGATCAGGTGCGCCATTTCGCGGATCGGCGCCTGGGTGGCCGGCGCGATGGTGAAGCCGAGCTTGGCGGCAAAGCGTACGCCGCGCAGCATCCGCACCGGGTCCTCGCGGTAGCGCTTGACGGGGTCGCCGATGATGCTGACGACCTTCTTCTTCAGGTCGGCCACGCCGTTGTGATAGTCGATGACGATCTCGGTGGCCGGGTCGTAGTACAGCGCGTTGAGCGTGAAGTCTCGCCGCGCCGCATCCTCCTCCAGCGTGCCGAAGACGTTGTCGCGCAGGATGCGGCCATGTTCGTCGGTGGTCTGCTCGTCCGAGCCGGAGGCGCGGAAGGTGGAGGTTTCGATGATCTCCTGGCCGAACACCACGTGCACCAGGCGGAACCGGCGGCCGATGATGCGCGCGCGGCGAAAGAGCGGTTGCACCTGTTCCGGCGTGGCGTCGGTGGCCACGTCGAAATCCTTGGGCTGCGCGCCGACGATCAGGTCGCGCACCGCGCCGCCCACGATGTAGGCCTGGTAGCCGTTCTCGTGCAGCACGTCGCACACCTTGATCGCATGGCGCGATACCAGGCGGCGGTCGATGCCGTGCTTGGCCTGCGGCACGCGCAGGGGGGCATGCCGCCTGACGCTCAGGATGGGCCGTGGCGCCCGCGGGGTGAAGAGTTTGCTGATGAGCTTCTTGATCATGCGAACAGATCCGTGATGCGCCAGCCCCGGTCGCGCGCCAACTCGCGCAGCGCAGCGGACGGGTTGGCGGCGACCGGGTCGGTCACCGCCTCGAGCAGCGGGACATCGTTCATCGAGTCGCTATAGAAGAAAGACTGCCGGAAATCGGACAGCTGCCAGCCGTATCCGGCCAGCCATTGGTTGACGCGCACCACCTTGCCTTCGCGGAAGCACGGGATGCCCTGGATGCGGCCGGTGTAGCGGCCGGCCACGTACTCGGGCTCGGTGGCCAGCAGCACCGGGATGCCGAATGCTCGGGCAACCGGAGCGGTCACGAAGGAGTTGGTGGAGGTGGCGATGGCGCACAGGTCCCCGGCCTCCAGGTGCTCGCGCACGAGGGCGATGGCCCGCGCGGTGATGGCGGGGCGGATGACCTCGGCCATGAATTCCTCGTGCCAGCGCGCCAGGTCGTAGGGCGTGTTCTGTGCCAGCAGGCCCAGCATGAACTCGGCGGACTCGATGGCGGTCAGCTTGCCGGCATCGTAGCGCCGCATCAGTTCCTCGTTCTTGGCGCAGGCCGCCTCGGGATCGCCGACGTGGCCGCCACGGGCGAGGAAATCGGCCCACCGGTAGTCGCTGTCGAGCGGCAGCAGGGTGTGGTCCAGGTCGAACAGGGCGAGGCGTGCGGGCGGCGCTTGGGTGGCGGTCATGACAACGAAGAATACGACTGAATGGAGGGCGATTGGGGCTGTTCGGCCAGCATGGCGCGCAGCAGCGGGAGGGTGATCGGCCGCTTGGCGGCGAGCGAGTAGCGGTCCAGGGCGTCGAGCAGGGCGGCCAGCTGGCGCATGTCGCGCTCGTAGTGGGTAAGTATCCAGTTGACCACTTCCGGGGCCAGTTGCAGGCCCCGGCTGGCAGCCTGGCGGACCAGGGCATCGGTCTTGTCGGCGTCGGACAGCACTTCGAGGCGGAACACGAGGTCCCATCCGAGCCGGGTGCGCAGGTCTTCCCGGATCTCGAGCTGCCCGGGAGCGCGTTCGCCGGCCACGACCAGCGACACGGCCATGTCGGTGGCGGAAAGTTCGCGCCAGCGGTTGTACAGCGTGAACACGGCCGCCAGGCGGGGCTCGTCCAGAAGGTGCAGGTCGTCGATGGCGATCAGGGCCGGCCGGGCATCGGCGTCCTCGGGCTGGGCGGCGCGCTTGTAGGCCGAGACCGGACTGCGGCTGTCCAGATAGACCGCGCCCGCGCCGTCGGACAAGGCGCGCAGCAGGTGCGTGCGTCCGCATCCCGCCGGCCCCCAGAGGTAGACGGCCCGGCCGGGAGGCAGCGCGCGCAGCGTCGCCAGGGCCTCGGTATTGGGGCCCGCGACGTAGTTTTCCAAGGACGGCGCCGGCGCGGCAAGAACGTCGAGTAGCAACTGCTTCATGTGATGCGGCTAAGAAGACCCGCAGCGTCGGACGATCATGGCGTTGGGAGGCGACAGGTCGGGCCGGGCAAGGCTGCGCAGGCAGGAAAGAAACGCAAAGGCGGCGAGGCGGCGGAGGAGGCCGCCACAGGGCCGTCGGCGGGACGGAACCGGCCGCAAGCCCCTATACGCTGCATGGGAATACCAATCATCGTAAAATTATAGCTTTCAGGCGTTCCCCGGCTGGTTTTTTTGCTGCGAGGGCCCGTTGACGCGGGGTTCGCGGCCGCGTCCCCGACGGGGCGCCGCCGCCGGACCGGGGACGAAAAACCGCCTTTTCCCGCCTGGCCAACGAAAACGCATCCCTCCGGGGCACGCGCCAACTTATTTTTCGGTCCATTCCATGTCCGCACAACAACCCAGCGCTTCTTCTCTAACCTATCGTGACGCGGGCGTCGACATCGATGCGGGGGATGCCCTGGTCGAGCGCATCAAGCCGCTCGCCAAGCGTACCTTGCGCGAGGGCGTGCTGGCCGGTATTGGCGGATTCGGGGCGCTGTTCGAGGTGCCGAAAAAATACCGCGAGCCTGTGCTGGTGTCGGGTACGGACGGCGTGGGCACCAAGCTGCGCCTGGCCTTCTCTTGGAACAAGCACGACACGGTCGGCATCGACCTGGTGGCGATGAGTGTCAACGATATTCTCGTGCAGGGTGCCGAGCCGTTGTTCTTCCTCGATTACTTCGCCTGCGGCCGCCTGTCGGTGGATACCGCCGCAACCGTCATCGGCGGCATCGCCAAGGGTTGCGAACTGGCCGGCTGCGCGCTGATCGGCGGCGAGACCGCCGAGATGCCCGGCATGTATCCCGACGGCGAATACGACCTCGCGGGCTTTGCCGTCGGCGCGGTCGAGAAATCCCGCGCCATAGACGGCAGCCGCATCCAGCCGGGCGATGCCGTGCTCGGCCTGGCTTCCAGCGGCGCCCACTCCAACGGCTATTCGCTGGTGCGCAAGATCATCGAGCGCGCCGGGGCCGGACCCGACCAGGAGTTCCATGGCCAGCCGCTGCGCGACGTGGTCATGGCGCCCACCCGCATCTATGTCAAGCAGGTGCTGGCGGCCATTGCCAAGCATGAGGTCAAGGGCCTGGCCCACATCACCGGCGGCGGCCTGCTGGACAACGTGCCGCGCATCCTGCGGCCGGGCCTGGCCGCGCGCCTGCACCGCGATGCCTGGAAGATGCCCGAGCTCTTCGCCTGGCTGCAGCGCGAAGGCGGCGTGGCCGACGTCGAGATGCACCGCGTGTTCAATTGCGGCATCGGCATGGTGGTGGTGGTGTCGGCCGCCGAGGCCGATGCCGTGGCCGCGACCCTGCGCGAGCAGGGCGAGACGGTCTACCGCATCGGCGAGATCGTCGAGCAGCAGCCGGGCGCGGCACAGACCGAAGTGGTGTAAGGACCGCCGGCCGTTGCCGGGATTTCGGGCAAGCCCGCGCACGGGGCCGGAGTGCGGCGGCCCCGGTCGCGAGGCTCGCCGCGTCGTTCAACCGACGATGGCGCGCAGGGCCCCGATCAGCGCATCGCACTCGGCATCGGTGCCTATGCTGATACGCAGGTACTGGTCGATGCGCGGCTGCTTGAAATGCCGCACCAGTACCTTGCGTTCGCGCAGCGCCTTGAGCAGCGCCGCGCCGTCGTGCGAGGGATGGCGCGCGAAGACGAAGTTGGCCGCCGAAGGCAGTACTTCGAAACCGAGCTGCGTCAATTGCTCCGTCAGGCGCGCGCGCGAGGCCATGACGGCCCGGCGGGTCTGGTCGAAGTAGGCCGTGTCCTCCATGGCCGCGGTAGCGCCCGCGATCGCCAGCCGGTCGAGCGGATACGAATTGAAGCTGCTCTTGACCCGTTCCAGTCCTTCGATCAGGTGCGGCTGGCCGATGGCGTATCCCACGCGGAGTCCCGCCAGCGAGCGCGCCTTGGAAAGCGTCTGCACCACCAGCAGGTTCGGGTAGGCCGCCACCAGCGGAACCGCCGAGGCGCCACCGAAATCGACATAGGCTTCGTCGATGACCACGGCGGAGTCGGGATTCGCCTTCAGCAGGGCCTCGATGTCGTCCAGCGGCAGCAGGCGTCCGGTCGGTGCGTTCGGATTCGGAAAAATGATGCCGCCGTTCGGCTGGCCGTAGTCCTGCACGCGGATGGACAGATCGTCGGTCAGCGGCACGGCACGGTAGTCGATGCCGTACAGGCCGCAGTAAACCGGGTAGAAGCTGTACGTCACGTCCGGGAACAGCAGCGGCAGGTCGTGCTTGAGCAGACCCACGAAGACATGGGCCAGCACCTCGTCCGAACTGTTGCCGGCGAACACGTGGTCGGCAGGCACGCCATGGAAGCGCGCCACCGCGGTCTTGAACGCCGTGGCATCGGGGTCGGGATAGCGGCGCAGGGACTCGCCGGTGGCGTGGCGGATGGCTTCCAGGGCACGCGGCGAGGGCGGATACGGGTTCTCGTTGGTGTTGAGTTTGACCAGTCCGTCGATCTGCGGCTGTTCGCCGGGGACGTAGGGCGTCAGTTGCTGAGTGACGCGGCTCCAGTACCTGTTCATGAATCGTGTCGTCGAAAGTGCTCGCGCGGCAACGGGCCGCGCGAGCATTGAGCATAGCAGGGCCGGGGAGAGGGCGCACGCCGCGGGTTGGCGGGCCGCGACAGGATATCGGCGCGGGGTGGGAGGCTGGCCGCCTCGATGGCGCTGTTCAGCCCGCGGCGCTGATCGTCGCGTCGAGTGTCGCCGCCGCCGCGTCGATGACGCGTGCGGTGCTGTCCGGGGCAAGGCAGTCCACCACGATCCGGTCGGGCAGCGCGCGCAGCCAGGTGATCTGCCGCTTGGCCAGCTGCCGCGTCGCGGCAATGGCCTGCCCGCGCATCTCGGCACCGTGGATCTCTCCCGCCAGGTAGCTCCAGACCTGGCGGTATCCCACGCATCGTATGGAAGGCAGCTCGGGACTCAGGTCGGGGCGCGCGCGCAGGCGGCGCACCTCTTCCACCAGTCCGGCTTCGAGCATGGCGTCGAAGCGCTGTTCGATGCGGGCGTGCAGCCCGGCCCGCTCGGACGGCTCCAGGCTCAAGTTGACGGTGCGAAGCGGGGACCCGGCCGCCGCGCGCTGGCCAGTGAGCAGCGCCGACATGGGCTTGCCCGCAAGCGCATGGATTTCGAGGGCGCGCTGGATGCGCTGGCTGTCGTTGGGCGAGAGCCGTGCGGCGGTGGCCGGGTCGACGCGCGCCAGCTCGGCGTGCATCGCGGGCCAGCCGATTTCGGCCGCCCTGGCGTTGAGCTGCGCGCGCAGGACGGCATCGGCCTGCGGCAGGCTGTCCAGCCCTTCCCGCAGCGCCTTGAAATACATCATGGTGCCGCCGGCCAGGATAGGGATGCGACCGCGGCCGCGGATGTCGCCGATCAGGCGCAGCGCCTCGCTGCGGAATTGCCCCGCCGAGAAGGTCTCCGCCGGGTCGCGGATGTCGAGCAGATGCTGGGGCACGAGCTCGCGTTCCTCGCGGCTGGGCTTGGCGGTGCCTATGTCCATGCCGCGGTAGATCGTGGCCGAATCGACGTTGACGATCTCGACGGGCCAGCGCTCGGCCAGCGCCAGCGTGGCCGCGCTCTTGCCCGCGGCGGTGGGGCCCATCAGGCACAGGACGGGAGTCGGCGTATCGGCGGCCATCGGTGTCGCCATCGCGGGATCAGCGGCCGCGCAGGAACAGCCGGTCGAGGTCGCCCACGCTGAGCTGCACCCAGGTCGGGCGGCCATGATTGCACTGGTCCGCGCGCTCGGTGGCCTCCATTTGCCGCAAGAGGCCGTTCATTTCGTCCAGGTTGAGCCGGCGGTTGGCGCGCACGGCGCCATGGCAGGCCATGGTGGCGAGCAATTCGTTGCGCTGTTCGGTCAGCAGTCGCGAGGCGCCGATCTCGGCGAAGTCGCGCAGCACTTCGCGCGCCAGCGTCTCGATGTCCGCCTGCGCCAGCGGCGCGGGCACGGCCCTTACCGCGATCGACGCCGGTCCCGCGGGCCGCAGCTCGAAGCCCAGTCCGGCCAGCGCCTCCTGCTGCTCCTCCACCAGCGCCACATCCCGTTCGGAAGCCCGGAAGACCACCGGCACCAGCAGGTTCTGCCGCGGCATGCGCTGGGCGTCGAGGGCGTTCTTGAGTTGTTCGTAGACGATGCGTTCGTGGGCCGCGTGCATGTCGACCACCACGAGGCCGTGCGCGTTCTGGGCCAGCACGTAGATGCCGTGGAGCTGGGCCACCGCCATGCCGAGCGGGAACTCGCCGTCGTCGGGAAGCGGGCGCGGCCGGGCGCCGGCGAGCGCCTGGGCCGCGCCGGACGCGGTAGGCGAGGCAGGTACCGGCGGCGGCGCAAGCGGTTCGTGCAGCGCGAGGATGCGCGCACCCAGTTCCGGCCGGTAAGCCGGCGTGGCCGCATCGTGCAGCCTGAACGGCAATTGCGAGGCCGAGGCCAGGGCCGGCGCGACCGGGCCGAGCGTGCCTGTGCCCGGCGCAGGAGCGGAGCCGGTCATGGCGTCGGCGCCGCCGATCTGTTCGAAGACGGGTTCGGCGATCGCGGCCTGCGCATGCGCCAGGTCCGGCGCGGCGCCCGCCGCATGGGCCAGCGTCTGGCCGATGATCTGCGAAACGAAACGATGCACCGCGCCGCTGTCGCGGAAGCGTACCTCGTGCTTGGCAGGATGCACGTTGACGTCGACCGCGGCCGGGTCGAGATCCAGGAACAGCACGTAGGCCGGCTGCCGGTCGCCGTGCAGCACGTCGGCATAGGCAGTGCGCATCGCGTGGCTCACGGTGCGATCGCGCACGAAGCGGCCGTTCACATATAGGTACTGGCGGTCGGCCCGGGCGCGCGAGGCCGTGGGTCGGGATACCACGCCATGCAGGCGTATCGCTCCCGCGTCGGCCTGCACCGGCAGGCCGCCTTGCCCGAATTCGGCGCCGAGCACGTCGTGGATGCGACGCACCGGATCGGCGGGCAGGTGCTGCTGGTAGGCGCGGTCGTGATGGAACAGCCGGAAGGCGACATGGCAGTGCGCGAGCGCAATCCGCTGGAAGGCTTCCACGCAATGGCCGAATTCGGTGGCTTCCGATTTCAGGAACTTGCGCCGCGCAGGGACCGCATCGAACAATTGGCGTACGTCGACGGTCGTGCCGGGCGGGCCGGAGGCCGGCGCCACCTGGCCGTCCTCCCACTGCCAGGCGTGGTCGGCGCCGGCGGTGCGCGATATCAGGGCCAGTCGCGCGACCGAGGCGATGGAAGCCAGCGCTTCGCCGCGAAAACCCATGGAAGCGACGGATTCGAGCTCGTTGAGCGAACGGATCTTGCTGGTGGCGTGGCGGGCGACCGCCAGGGGTAGTTCATCGGGCGGAATGCCGCTGCCGTCGTCGCTCACCGCGATCCGGCGTATGCCGCCGCCCTCGAGCCTGACGTCGATCGCCCGCGCGCCGGCGTCGATGGCGTTCTCCATCAACTCCTTGAGCACCGAGGCGGGGCGCTCGATGACTTCGCCGGCCGCGATCTGGCTGATCAGGAGGTCGGGCAGCTGGGCGATGGTGCGGCGTTCGGACATGGCGGGATTATAGTGGTCCGCCCGCAAAGCCGGGGGGCTGTCATGCTTTGACATGCGCGGAAACGCCGGCGTGGGCTATATTGCCCGATCGGTTTTCATGCTCGCGGGAAAAGGCCCGGTTCTCCTATGCTCGAATTTCTGAACATGCTGATCCACATCGACCAGACCCTGGGCGTGTGGGTCGCGCAATACGGCGCGTGGATCTACCTGATCCTGTTCCTGATCATCTTCGCGGAGACCGGACTGGTCGTGGTGCCGTTCCTGCCCGGCGACTCGCTGCTGTTCATCGCCGGCGCCTTTGCCGCCACCGGCAGCATGCACCCGGGACTGCTCATCGCGCTGCTGCTCGTCGCCGCCGTGACCGGAAACACCGTCAACTATTTCGTCGGCCGCTACATCGGGCCACGGGTCTTTTCGCAGAACATCCGTTTCCTCGACCGCGAAGCGCTGCTCAAGACCCACACTTTCTACGAAAAGCACGGCGGCAAGACCCTGATCATCGCCCGCTTCCTGCCCATCGTGCGCACCTTCGCCCCCTTCGTGGCCGGTGTCGGCTACATGACCTTCGCCCGCTTCCAGTTCTTCAATGTCGTCGGCGCCGTGCTCTGGGTCGTGCTGCTGGTCCTTGCCGGTTACTTCTTCGGCAACCTGCCGCTCGTGCGCGAACACCTGAACACCATCGTCCTGGTCGGCCTGGCCGCCGCGATCGTCCCCTTGCTGCTAGGCGCCCTCTGGAAAGGCCTGCGCCACTTCCGCAATCGTTCCGCCGGCGTAGAGCAATAGGGAAGCGAAGAAGCCCACCCCCTCCGCGCTTCGCGCAAGGGGAGCCCACCCCCTCCGCGCTTCGCGCGTCCCCCTCAAGGGGGCGGCGCTGGCGGACCGGCAAAGCCGGATCCGCGGCGCCCTGGGTCTAGT
>Ga0180216_1000129_pt1 | contig 93266 bp, 86 predicted proteins | sample eDN3rd37CBELigMG_FD_128879 | JGI IMG/M metagenome (GOLD analysis project Ga0180216, IMG submission 128879) | Enriched Miracle-Growth compost microbial communities from Emeryville, California, USA - eDNA 3rd pass 37_C BE-Lig MG (version 2)... ... | reverse complement strand
CGGCGAGCTCGCAGGGATCACCCCTGTCTCCACGTAGTGGTCTCTCATTTTTTCTATGGTGGCCTGGTTGATTTTCCCAGAAGGATTCAACGTGATCGTGGCCAGCAGTTTTTCGGCCGTGCCGAGGTCCGCCACGATGACGAACTCCACCCCCTTGCTGATGTAGTTGATCGTGGCCCCCATTCCGTACAGCCGCACGTCGGAATGGTTTTCTTCCTCGGGACTCCAGGCCCGGCGATCCCCGCCACCGAGCGGGGGAGGCGTCACCGGTTTCAGGCCGTGTTTGCGCCACAGGTCCAGATCCTTGGCGGTAGCGTCGATCAACGCTGTCCCAGGAACCGTGTTGACGCCGATCGAGTAGGTGAACTCCATCATCGTCTCTTCGCCCGCCTGTGCGGCAGGGAGGGCCGCAGCCAAGACGACGCAAGCCCATGCCCGGAGGACTGCGCGGCGTGGGAGGCCAGGTTCGAGGGCGGGGGGCGGATGGATGGCTGGCATGGCGGGAGTCTCCTCGTTGGTTTTGTATTCAAAAAATGTTTTTGAATGCTAAACCCGAACAAAAAGAACGACAAGCGTGGTCGAAGCCTTGCGCCTTTCATATTTCCGACCGGATAGCCAGGCATCATGGCGATGCGGCGAACGGGTAGGGACGCGCCCTGGAGCGTGCGCGGAAGGGGGCGGCGAACAGGGCGGCAAGTGCCGGGGTACGCCGATTGTTGCAATTCCGCCTTGTTGGCAGGCGAGCGCTTACCTTAAGGCGAGTCCCGAAATGCCGGAGAAGCATTTCCTCTTAAGGATTTCGCGTTTAGCCAAAGCTGCGAAAGTGTTGTATTTTCTTACATCTTGAATTGCAGGCGCAGTTATGCAATAACGCTTCTGTTCATGCTTTAACGGCTGCGATTCATGGAACTTTAGGGCTGCTTGCATGTTTGCCTGCACGGTGTGCGGGCTGGGGTTTGGCTGTGCGAGGCGTGCCTTCGATGGCACGTGGTACTAACCGTAGTCACTGAGCTGTTCCGCTATGTCCTACCTGACGGATTCTTCCAAGTTCTCCGGGTTCTGGAGCGCACGCACCCAAGGCTTGCATCGGTTCTGGTGGGGCTTGCGCTATGCCCAGCCCATGACCTTGTTGGGCGGGCGCCTGGGTCGAAAGGACGAATACCTGGCCTGGTTCAATACCGTCGAGACGCCGGTGCTGCGCCATGCGGCGGCTCGATGGAGCTTTTGCCAGCGCACGCCCAGCATGGTGGGAGCGCAGGCGTTTCATTTCTTCGGCGTCGAGCGGGTGCTTTCCGACAACCGCGGCTGGCATTGGCGGCCCTGGGGGGAGAACTGGCTGCACAACCTGCATGCTTTCGACGATCTCGTGGCCGACGACGCGCAGGGCCGCTTCGAATGGCACGAGAAACTGGTCACCAACTGGATCGTGGCCAACGCGCCCGGCAAAGGCGTGGGTTGGCGGCCGTACAGCCTCTCGCGGCGCATCGTGAACTGGATCAAGTGGGACCTGGACAAGCAGGGGCTGAACGAAGTCGGCCGGCGCAATCTGGTCGTGCAGGTGCGTTTCCTGCGGCAGCGGCTGGGCGCATCGATGACCGCCGCCTATCCCACCAAGGCCGGCAAGGCGCTGCTGTTCGCCGGCGCTTTCTTCGATGGCGGCGAAGCGGCAGCCTGGAGGCGGACCGGCCTGTCGGTGCTGCGCACCGCCCTCAAGCCCGGTTATCTGCGGGCACGGCTGGGCGCAAGCGATGGCTATCGGACCGCGATCGTCGAAGACCTGCTGGACCTGGTGCAGTTGGACAGGGTCTATCCCGGATTGCTGGGCAGGGACGAAGTCGGGCGCTGGCAGGAACTGGCGCTGCCGCTGCTCGCGATGGACGGCGAACGCAACGCGCCTGCGGCGGACGGTCCCGAACCGGTGTTTTTTGCCGAACCCAAGGCCGTGGCGCTGCGTCAGTATGCGCAGCGTCTGGGGCTGACTCCCGCCGCGTGATTTGCTTTCGGCCGGCGCGGCCCCGCGGAGCGGCCACGCCGTGTTCGAGGCGCCGCCGACGTCCCGCCCCTTACAATAGCCGCACCTCCCTGGGGGAGGGACGCCGGCTTCCGCCGCCCCGTTTGCCTGGCGTTTCCGTCATGGGGCCTTACTCGAGTCCGTCCATGTTCCGCACCTCGCTCGTCTCCGGTTTTCTCGGCCTGTCGATGTGGCTTGCCGCGCCCGCGCACGCCGCCGATCCCTTGCGCATCGGTGAAATCAATAGCTACAAGGCGCAGCCCGCGTTTCTCGAACCGTACCGCAAGGCCATGTTGCTGGCGCTGGAAGAGGTCAATGCCGCCGGCGGCGTCAACGGCCGGCCGCTGGAGCTGATCATCCGGGACGACAACGGGGTGCCTGGCGATGCCGTGCGGGCTGCGGAGGAGCTCGTCTCGCGCGAGCGGGTAGCGATGCTTGCGGGCGGATTCCTGTCGAACGTGGGCCTGGCCCTGGGCGACTATGCCAGGCAGCGCAGGATCCCTTTCCTGGCGAGCGAGCCGTTGACCGACAAGATCACCTGGGCCAATGGCAACCGCTATACCTTCCGCTTGCGGCCGTCGACCTGGATGCAGGTGTCGATGCTGGTGCCGGAGGCCGCCAAGCTGCGCAAGAAGCGATGGGCGATCGTCTATCCCAACTATGAATACGGGCAATCTGCGGTCCAGACCTTCAAGACTTTGCTCAAGGCGGCGCAGCCCGATGTCGAGTTCGTGACCGAGCAGGCCACGCCGCTGGGCAAGCTCGATGCCGGCCCGGTGGTGCAGGCGCTGGAGGCGAGCAAGCCCGATGCGATCTTCAACGTGCTGTTTGCCACGGACCTGACGAAATTCGTGCGCGAGGGCACCATGCGCGGCTTGTTCAAGGGGCGCGAAGTGGTCAGCCTGTTGTCCGGCGAGCCCGAATACCTCGAACCCTTGCGGGACGAAGCGCCCGAAGGCTGGATCGTCACCGGCTACCCCTGGTATGCGATCAAGACGCCCGAACACCAGCGCTTTCTGGATGCCTATCGCAAGAAGTATGGCGAACCTCCCCGGCAGGGCTCGGTGGTGGGCTACGTGACCATCCACGCCGCCGCCGAGGCACTGCGCCGCGCACAAAGCACGGACGCCGAGAAAATCGTCGACGCGTTCCGGAATATGCCGCTGTCGTCACCGTGGGGACCGATCGTGTTCCGCGCGCAGGACAACCAGTCGACGCTCGGCGCCTTCGTCGGCCGCACCGCGCTGCAAGGCAGCGGCGCCCAGCGCACCGGCGTGATGGTGGACTTCCATTATGCGGACGGCGCCAAGTTCCAGCCTACGGACGCCGAAGTGGCGAAGTTGCGTCCGGCGCGCTGAACGGTGCTGGCGCAACTGCTGAACGGGCTGGCCAGCGCAAGCAGCCTGTTCCTGCTTTCCCTGGGATTGACGCTCATATTCGGCGTTTCCCGGGTGGTGAACTTCGCTCATGGCTCGCTCGCCATGCTCGGCCTTTACCTGGGTGTAAGCCTGGCGGGGACGCTGATCCCACTGCTGGGCGCGCTGGGATTCTGGGCCGCGGTCGCGGGCGCCGCGCTGGCCGTTGCGGTGGTGGGAGCGCTGGTCGAGCGCGGGTTGCTGCGGCGACTCTATGGCAGCCCCGAACTGTTCCAGCTGGTGGCGACCTTCGCGCTCGTCCTGATCATCCGCGATGCCACGTTGGCCATCTGGGGCGCCGACGACAGGCTCGGGCCCAAGGCGCCGGGCCTGACTGGCGTGCTGGCGCCCGGCACGCTGAACCTGCCTGTCTACGATCTGCTGCTGATGGCAACCGGGCTGGTGGTCCTCGGCCTCGTCCAGTGGATCATGGCGGCGACTCGTTGGGGGCTGCAGTTGCGCGCCGCGACGGAGGACCGCGAGATGGCGCTGGCCGTGGGCGTGGACGAGCGTCGTCTTTTTACCCAGGTGTTCGCGCTCGGCGCCGGGCTGGCGGGACTTGCCGGCGCGCTCCAGATGCCGCGCGAGCCGGCCGCGCTGACCTATGACCTGCAGGTGGTGGCCGAAGCTTTCGTCGTCACGGTGGTCGGCGGCATGGGCAGCGTGACGGGAGCGTTCGTGGCGGCCATGATGATCGGCATCGTCAAGGCGGCCTGCGTGGCGCTGGGAACCATCGAGGTCGCCGGCGTGGAACTGGTGCTGCCCAAGCTCACGCTGGTCATCGAGTTCCTGTTGATGGCGGTCGTGCTGGCGGTCCGGCCCTGGGGACTGTTCGGCAGGCCCGCCGCGCCGGCCCGCGCCGCGCGCACCGAAATGCATCCCTTGCCGCCGCCCACGCGCCGCGGCAACGGGCTGCTGGCGCTGGCCGTGGCGGTGCTGGTCGCCTTGCCCTGGCTCGCCGCGGACATGCCGTACCTGCTGGTGCTTGCGGTGGACGTGCTGATCGCGGGCTTGTTCGCTGCCAGCCTGTACGTTCTGATGGGGCCGGGGGGTATGCATTCGTTCGGCCATGCGGCCTTTCTGGGCCTGGGAGCCTATGGCGCGGCCCTGGCGGCTCCGTGGGTGGCGCAGGCGCTGCCGGGCCTTGCCTCGACGGGGCCTGGCGGGCTGGCCAGCGCGCTCCTGTGTGTGGCCGCGGGGATGTTGCTGGCATGGGCCGGGGCGGCGGTATACGGCTTCGTCGTGCTGCGGGCCGCCGGCGTGTATGCCGCCATGCTGACGCTGGCGTTCGCGCAGATCACCTGGTCGGTCGCCTTCCAGTGGGACGCCGTGACGGGCGGCAGCAACGGTCTGTTCGGTTTTTGGCCGCAGGGGTGGCTGTCCACGCGCGAGGGGTACTACTGGTTTGTCCTGGGCGTCGCATGCGCGGGCGGTCTGTTGTTGCGGCACGTGTTGCATGCGCCGTTCGGACTGACGCTGCGGATGACGCGCGATGCGCCGTTGCGCGCGGAAAGCCTGGGCCTGCCCGTGTTTGCCGTGCGCTGGACCGCTTTCATGGCGGCCGGTGCGCTGGCGGGCGTGGCGGGCGGCTTGACCGTGTTCGCCAAGGGATCGGTGGCGCCGGACCTGCTAGCCATTCCGCGGTCGGTCGATGCGCTGGTCATGACCTTGCTGGGCGGACTGCAATCGCTGGCCGGGCCCTGGGTGGGGGCGCTGGTCTATACGGTGGGGCAGGACTTCCTGGCTCGCGCGACCGAGTATTGGCGAGCGGCGATCGGCGTGGCGATGCTGGCAATGGTGATGCTGGCTCCCGGAGGCCTGACAGGGCTCGGGCGCCGGCGGGCACGCGCGGAGGTAGCATGAGGCTGGCGGTGTCGGACTTGTCCAAATCGTTCGGCGCGGTTCGCGCCGTGGACGGTGTGAGCTTCGACCTGGATGCCGGGCAGATGCTGGCGTTGATCGGACCGAACGGGGCGGGCAAGAGCACGTGTTTCCAGTGCATCAACGGGCAGCTTCGCCCCGACGCCGGCCGCATCGCACTCGAAGGCAGGGACGTCGCCGGCATGGACGTGACAGCGCGTGCACGACTGGGCATGGGGCGTACTTTCCAGATCGCCCAGGTGGCCGTCTCCCTGACGGTGGAGCAGCACGTCGCGCTGGCGCTGGCCGCCCGGGATCCGGCGGTGTGGCGCCGGGCGGGCCCGCGTGGCCCTGGTGTCGAGCGCGGCGAAGTGCAGGCATGGCTGGAGCGATTCGAACTGGCCGAAGCGGCTGGCCGGCTGTGCGGCGAACTGCCATACCCGGAGCTCAAGCGGGTAGAGCTGGCCAGCGCCTTGGCGCAACGGCCGCGCGTGCTGCTGATGGACGAACCCACCGCCGGGATGACGCGGGCGGACCGGCGGGGGTTGATGGCGCTGGTCAAGCAGGAGGCTGCGCGCGGATTGGCGGTGCTGTTCACCGAACACAGCATGGATGTGGTGTTCGGCTTTGCCGACCGCGTGCTGGTGCTGGTGCGCGGCCGCGTGGTGGCGCGAGGCACGCCGCAGCAGATCGCCGACGATCCCGCCGTCCGCGCCGCCTATCTCGGGACGGCGGCAGCCGGGGAGGGCGCATGACGGCCCTGCTGCAGGCGCGCAGGCTCTGCGCCTTCTATGGCAGGGCGCAGGCGCTGTTCGACGTCGATCTCGACGTCGCCGCGGGCGAGATCGTTGCGCTGGTGGGGCGCAACGGCGCCGGCAAGACCACCCTGATGCGAGCGTTGGCGGGACGGTTGCAGACCTCGGGCGACGTGCTGCTGGATGGCCGGCTCATGAATGGCTGGCGCACCGACAGGCGGGTGAAGGCCGGCCTGGCCTGGGTACCCGAGGACAGGCGCATTTTCACGCAGCTCACCGCGCGGCAGAACCTCGAGGTGGCCCAGGCGCCGCCGCGGCCGGGCATGCCAGCGTGGACGGCCGAACGCGTGTATGGATTGTTCCCCGAACTCGCCGCGCTTGAGCGCCGTCCGGGCGGAGCGCTCAGCGGCGGCGAGCAGCAGATGCTGGCCATCGGCAGGGCATTGATGACGCAGCCTCGCGCGATCCTGCTGGACGAACCGTCCGAGGGGGTGGCGCCCATCGTGGTCCAGCGCCTCGTCGAGGCGACCCGGACGTTGCGGGACCAGGGCCTGGCCGTACTGCTGTCGGAGCAGAACGAGGCGCTCGCGGCTCCGCTCGCCGACCGCAGCCTGTTCATGGACGACGGCATGCTGGCGCCGGTGCCCGCGGACTCCTCCGCCGAATAAAGAAGGCACCCTTTGGACCGCGCTGGTGTCTCGTCCATATAGTTGTTATCGTCAACAAAGTAGTGTATAAAAACAACTATCCAGGCACCAGACACCAGGGGTTCGTATGAGCAGTGCATATTCCACTATCCGGCTCGAGGTCGAGGACCGGGTCGCCACACTGACGCTGAACCGGCCCGAGAGCCGCAACGCGCTCAACTCGGCCATGTGCGGAGAGCTGATCGCCGCCGCCGAGGCTCTTGCCGCGGACGACGGCGTGCACGTGGTCCTCATCCGCGGGGAAGGGCCGGTGTTCTGTGCCGGCGCGGACCTGAAGGAACGGCAAGGCATGTCCACGGCCGAACTGACCGCCCGCCGGGTCAAGGGGTTCACCGCCTATGCTGCGATCGAGCGCCTGCCGCAGGCCGTGATCGCGGTGGTGCAGGGGCCGGCTTTCGGTTCGGGTTGCGAGATCGCCGGCGCCAGCGATTTCATCCTCGCCTCCACCCAGGCCCAGTTCCGCTATCCCGAAGTCGGCTGGGGCACCATCGGAGCCACGCAGCGCCTGCCGCGCATGGTGGGCACGCGTATGGCCAAGGAGCTGCTGTTCACCGGGCGTACGGTCGATGCGCGCGAAGCGCAGGCCATCGGGCTGGTCAACCACGTCTACGAGCCGGGCGAGCTGGAAGAGCGCGCCACCGCCATGGCCCGGCACATCGCCGCCGCCGCCCCGCTGACCGTGCGGCTCACCAAGCGCTGCGTGGACCAGGGCGTGGAGACCACCCGCGAAGGCGCGATGGCCGTGGAGCTGCTCGCCATCGAGGAGAATCTGCGCCACAGCGATTGGAAGCGGGCGATTGCCGGTTTCGGAGCGGGAGGCAGGAAAGATGCTTGACCGACCCACCACGCTGTATCGCACCCTGGAGCGGACCGCGGCCGAACATGGCGCGCGCGAGGCCTTCGTCTGCCAGGCCGACCGGCTGACGTGGGCCCAAGTGCTCGAGGGCAGCCGGCGCATGGCCGCGGCGCTCCACGCCAGCGGCGTACGCAAGGGCGACCATGTCGGCATCATGCTGGGCAACGGCGCCACCTGGCTGCAGATGTTCTTCGCCTGCGCCACGCTGGGCGCCGTGACGGTGCCGGTCAATACCCGTTTCAAGACGGACGAGCTGCAGTTCTGCCTGAAGCAGGCCGACGTGAAACTGCTGGTCTTCGCCGACAAGTTCCTGGGCATCGATTTCGTCGAGCTGCTGACCGCGGTCGAGCCGGCGTTCCATGCGGCGCTGCCGGGCCAGGCCCTGCCGGAACTGCGGCGCGCCGTCATGGTGGGCAACGGGCCGTGCCCGGCGGGAGCCGAGCGCTATGCGGACTTCGTGGCCCGCGCGGATGCGGCGGCGCTCGACCGCATCGAGGCCCTGGCGGCCGAGGTGACGCCCGACGACGTGCTGTTGATGCAGTTCACATCGGGAACGACGTCTTTCCCCAAGGGCGTGATGCTCACGCACGCCAACATGCTCACCAATGCCTGGGCCGCGGGACAGCGCATCGGCGTTCGCCACGACGACCGCTATTTCAGCATCCGGCCGTTCTTCCACGTGTCCGGTACGACGCTGTCCGTCCTGGTCAGCCTGGTCTTCGGCTGCTGCCTGCTGACCCTGCCGAAATTCGACGTGGCCGAGACGTTGCGCGTGCTGGACCAGGAGAAATGCACGCTGACCTCGGGCAACGACACCATCTTCCTGATGATGATGGGCCATTCCGATTTCGATCCCAAGAAACTGCACCTGCGGGGAGGATGGGCCGCCGCCGGACCGGAGGTCATGCAGCAGATCCGCGACGTCATGGGCGTGGACAACGTCTGCAATGCCTATGGGCAGTCCGAGGCTTCGCCCAACGTGATCATGTCCTCGTGGGACGATCCGTTCGAGCTACGGGCGCACGGCTGGGGGTTGCCGCATCCCGGCACCGAAGTCCGCATCGTCGACCAGGACACCGGCGAGGTGTTGCCGCCCGGAGCGCAGGGCGAGATCCAGGTTCGTGGCTGGCACGTCATGCGCGGCTACTACAAGATGCCGGAGGCGACGGCCAAGGCGCTGACGCCGGAGGGCTGGCTGCGCACCGGAGACCTGGGCGAAATGTCGCCCGAGGGCCGGCTGCGCATGGTGGGCCGGCTCAAGGACATGTACCGGGTGGGAGGCGAGAACGTGGCTCCCGCCGAGGTCGAGGAAACCCTCCATGCCCATCCGGCGGTGCAGATGGCGCAGGTCGTGGGCGTTCCCGATGCGCGTCTGGGCGAAGTGACGGCGGCCTTCGTGCTGCTGAAGGAAGGCCGCCGGGCCGAACCCCAGGAGCTGATCGACTGGTGCAAGGCGCGCTGCGCGAACTTCAAGGTTCCGCGTTATCTCGAGATCGTCGATTCGTTCGACAACATCGGCATGACGGGCAGTTCCAAGGTGCAGAAGAACAAGCTCAAGGCGCATGCCATCGAGCTGTTCGGCCTGGGGAACGTCCATGCCGCAGGCGGGGGAAAGGCATGACCGACGTGATCCTGTGCGAGTGCTTTGCGCGCGATGGCCTGCAGCACGAGGAAACCTTCATCCCGACCGCGACCAAGGCGGCGTTGATCGACCGCTTTGCGCGTATCGGTTTCAGGCGCGTGGAGGCGACCTCTTATTCGAATCCCAAGGTGGTGCCCCAGTTCGCCGACGCCAGCGATCTGTTGCGCACGCTGCCCCGGCGCGACGGCGTCTGGTACAAGGCGACCTGCGCCAACGTGCGGGCGGTCGAACGGGCGCTGGCCGACCTCGAGGCGGGCTTCGGCGCGAACGAGATCAGCCTGCTGGTGTCGGCCAGCGAATCGCATTCGATGAAGAACCTGCGGCGCAGCCGTGACGACCAATGGCAGAACGTTGCCGACATGGTGGCGGCGTCGCAGGGGCGGTTCCGGATGATCGGCACCGTGTCGGTGGCGTGGGGCTGCCCGTTCGAAGGCGAAGTGTCCGCCGCGAGCGTGGTCGAAGACGTGCGGCGGTTTGCGCGGCTGGGCGTGATGCACGTGGCGCTGGGAGATACCACGGGCATGGCGTCGCCGCCCACGGTCAGGCAGTTGATGGCGGCGGTGCACGCCGAGCTGCCGGAGGTGACCACCGTGGCGCACTTCCACGACACGCGAGGGACTGGCCTGGTCAACTACGTGGCGGCCCTGGAGGCGGGGTGCCGCTATTTCGACTGTGCGTTCGGCGGCGTCGGCGGGCATCCGGCCAAGGTGAAGTACGGTGGAGGGCATACCGGCAACGTCTCGACCGAGGACCTGGTGAACCTGTTCGAGTCCATGGGGGTGTCGACAGGCATCGACCTGGAGGGTCTGCTGGAGACGGCGGCACAATGCGAACAGGCGCTGGGCCGCACCCTGCACAGCCGGGTGGCGCAGAGCGGCCTGAGTCCCTTGCTGGCTGCGCGCCGGGAAGCCAAGCATGGATGACCTGGACAAGCGGATGGAGCTGGAACCGCCGCCGGCCACCATAGCGGTCGGTCCGTTGGCCGGCTCGGCCATCGCGCCGTTCGCCGCCTGGCTGGGCATAGTCGTGCGCGAGGCCGAGCATGGGCGATCTGTGCTGAGCATGCCCGCCACGAGCCGGCTGGCCAATCGGCGGGGCGTCATCCATGGGGGCGCCATCGCGACCCTGGTCGATTCGAGCATGGCCATTGCCACCCGCACCATCGACGCCGGCATGGAAACGTCCGGCACCGTGGACCTGAACATCCATTTCACCGCCCCGGGCAGGGGGGATTTGACGGCCCGGGCGGAGGTCAAGCATGCCGGGGCATCGATCGCGTTCTGCCAGTGCGAGGTGCGCGACGAGTCCGGTGCGCTGGTGGCTACGGCCATGAGCAGCTTCAAGCTGAGGCGGCCCAAGCCGGCGGGCGTCGTCTGAGGTAAATTGCTGCCATCATCCTAGCGAGAAAAAGTATGACACGACCCGTTCCCGCGAACCTGAAGGAATTGTTTTCCTACCGCTTGAATCGCCTGGCCTTCGTCTCCAGCCGCATCGCGGCGCGAGTGAACGAAAGCCAGTACGAGCTGGGCTCGCGTGACTGGCGCATCATCGGGTTGCTGGGCGCGTTTGCGCCGCTGTCGCTGAATGCGCTGGCGCACGAAGCCAATATCGACAAGAGCCAGGCCAGTCGCAGCGTGGCCGAGCTGATTGAACGCGGATACGTCAAGCGAGGGGCCGACGAGTCCGACGGCCGCGGCGTGCGGCTCGACCTGACGCCGCAGGGGCGGGCGCTGTACCGCAAGGTGTTTCCCAAGGCCGTCGACCGCAACGAGAAAATGTTGTCCGTGCTGACGGACGAGGAACGCGAGGTACTCGAACGCGCGCTCGACAAGCTGACCGACCATGCCATCGGCTTGCTGGAAGAGGTCAGGGTCAAGTCCGCCAGGGACGGAAAGGCGCCGGCGCGCAAGGAAAAATAGCGCCTCCGCGGTCCCGTCGCCGGCAAGAGCAAAGCCCGCTTCCATGCGGGCTTTGTTTTTGGGCTCGCGCTTTCGGATATCAAGGAGCGCCGCGGGGCTCCAGCCCGCCGCATTCCCGCTTATAGTTGAATTTGTCAATTAAATAGTATATAAAATCAACTATATTGGAAACCCGCGAGCACCAAGCATGAGCGAACTCCTGATAGAAGACCGCGGCGCCGTCCGTGTCCTCACGATGAACCGGCCGGAAAAGCACAACGCCCTGAATACGGCCCTGACCCAGGCGCTGCTGGATGCTCTCCGGCAAGCCGACGCCGAGCCCGGCGTCAACGCCGTGGTGCTGACGGGCGCGGGCAAGTCGTTCTGCGCCGGCGCCGATACCTCGGAATTCAGCGCGCTGGTGCCGGAGGATCCCCTGGCGGTGAGTGCGCGCGCCGATCTCACTACGAGTCTGCACCTGGTCTTTTCGCGGATGTCCAAGCCGGTCGTCGCGGCGGTGCGAGGCAATGCCCTGGGCGGCGGCGCCGGCCTGGCCATCGCCTGCGACCTCGCCGTCATGGCCGAGAACGTGCGCTTCGGCTATCCCGAACTCAAGCACGGCATCGTCGCCGCCGTGGTGATGTCCAACCTGGTGCGCCAGCTCGGGCGCAAGCACGCGTTCGAGCTGCTGTCCATGGGCGAGCCCATCGACGGCGCCCGGGCGCTGACGCTCGGACTGGCCAACCGGGTCGCTCCCGATGCACAGGTGCTGGACGTCGCGCTGGAAATGGCCGGCAAGCTCGCGGGCTGGAGCCCGATCGCGATGGGCACGACCAAGCGGCTGTTCCACCGGGTGGCGGAGCTCACGCTGGAAGAAGGGCTGGGCGCCGGGCGCGACGTCAACGTCATCATGCGCGGTTTCCGCAAGGCGGCCAAATGACGCGTCCGCTGGAAAACGTCACTATCCTGGACCTGTCCCGGGTCCTGGCGTGTCCTTTCGCGACCATGATCCTCGCCGAGCTGGGCGCGACGGTCATCAAGGTCGAGCAGCCGGGAAGCGGTGACGAAACGCGCAGCTTCGAGCCCAAGGTGGAAGGCGAGGGCGGCACCGAGTCAGCCTACTACATGGCATTCAACCGCAGCAAGCAGTCCATCACGGTCAACCTGCGCAGCGCCGAGGGCCAGGATCTCATCCGCAGGCTGAGCGCCCAGGCCGACGTGGTGCTGGAGAACTTTCCGGTGGGTACGCTGCAGCGCTACGGGCTGGATTACGCCCGGCTGTCGCAGGAGAACCCGGCGCTGGTCTACGTCTCCTGCACGGGGTTCGGCCTGACCGGACCTTATGCGCCGCGCAAGGGCTACGACACCGTGTTCCAGGCCATGGGCGGCATCATGAGCCTGACCGGCGAGCGTGGCGGCGGGCCGGTCAAGCCCGGGCTGCCCGTGGCCGACCTGACGTCGGGGCTGTGGGTGGCGATCGCCATCCTCTCGGCCTTGATGGGACGGCAGGCCACCGGCAAGGGCTGCCACGTGGATTTCTCGATGCTCGACGGACAGGTGGGCTTGTTGTCGCTGGCGGCGGCGCGGTTCTTCGCCCTGGGCGAGGTGCCGCCGCGCCTGGGCACCGAACATCCGGGCCGGGTTCCCTCCGCGGCGTTCCGCTGCCGCGACGACAAGTGGGTGCAGGTCACGGGCAGCGACCAGCATTGGAAGCCGCTGTGCGACCTGCTCGGCCTGCGCGACTGGGCGGACGATCCGGCGCTGGCCCGCAATATCGACCGGGTCAACCGGCGCGAAGAGGTGATGGCCGGCCTGTCGGCGGCGATCGCGCGTTTCGACCGGGACGAGTTCTGCCGGCTGTGCGACGAGGCCAAGGTGCCGGCCGGCCCCATCCTGAGCGTGGATGAGGTCCTCACCAACGAGCACGTGCTGGCGCGCGGCATGGTGTGCGAGTTCGAGCATCCCCACATCGGCGGGTTCAAGGCGCTGCCGGTGCCGTTCAAGTTCGAAGGCTTCGACGATCCCAGCCTGGGACGTCCGCCGCTGCTGGGCGAGCATACCGACGAGGTGCTGGCGGGCAGGCTGGGCATGGGTCCCGAAGAGATCCAGGCGTTGCGCGAAAGGAAAGCCATCTAGCCGGCGACAGGCGTCCGGACCGTGGCGAATATCAGGAGACGACCATGACGCAGTTCAAGCAATCGTTGTTGGCGGCGGCGTTCGCGCTGGCTGCCTCGGGTGCGCAGGCGCAAGCCTATCCCAGCAAGCCCATCGTGCTGGTCAACCCGTACGCCGCCGGCGGACCCGCCGACCTGGTGGCCCGCAGCCTCGCCAAGGAGCTGGGCACGGAACTGGGCCAGCAGGTGGTGGTGGAGAACAAGGCCGGCGGCGGCGCCACGATCGGCGCAGCCTACGTGGCGCGGGCGGAGCCGGACGGCTACACCCTGCTGTTCGGCACCGCGGCGGCCCACATCGTGACGCCGCTGATCCAGCCCACTCCGTACGACGGCATCAAGGACTTCGCCTTCATCGCCCTGGCCGCCAACCAGCCCAACCTGCTGGTGGTCCACCCCTCCGTCAAGGCCAATACCGCGAAGGAGCTGATCGAGCTCGCCAAGAGCCAGCCCGGCAAGCTGAACTACGGCTCCTCCGGCACCGGTACTTCGCCTCACCTGGGCGGGGAACTGATCAAGCAGCAGGCCAAGATAGACATGGCGCATATCCCGTACGGCGGCGCGGCGCCGGCCATTACCGACCTGGTGGCTGGCCGCTTGCAGGTGGGCGTGATGAATCTCTCCGGCGAGCTGCCGTACGTCAAGGCCGGCAAGCTGCGCGCGCTGGCCTATGCGTCGAAGACCCGCTCGCCACTGTTGCCCGACGTGCCGACCTTTGCCGAGGCCGGCCTGGGAGGCGCCGAGTCGGCATCGTGGTACACGGTGGCGGCGCCCAAGGGTACGCCCGCCGCGGTGGTCGACAAACTCAATGCCGCGCTCAACGCGGTGACGAAGAAGCCGGAGTACCGCAAGCTGATGGAAGCGCAGGGCACGGAACTGGCGACGCTCACGCCCGAAGAGACCACGCGCTTCGTCATGGACGATGCCACGCGCACCAAGGACCTCATCAAATCGGCCAACCTCAAGCTCGAATGACCATGACCGCCACCATTGCGCCTGCTGCCGCCCGTACCGGGGGAGCCGCCACGATAGACCGCGTGGACATCATCGCCTGCTCGCAGCGCCAGGATGATCCGAGCTGGCGGTTCGCACGCGGCACCATCACCCATGTGGACGGCTGGATCGTGGCCCTGACGGCACGCAACGGCCAGGTCGGCCATGGGCATGTCCTGGGCACGCCTATCTTCAAACCCGATGTGGCCCGTATCGAGCCTGTCCTGGAAACGCTCCGGCGCGAAGCGCTGGGGCAGGACGCGTTCGGGCTGGAGGCGCTGCACCGGCGCCTGGAGGGGGCCGCCGGCGCCGAGGTCTGCGCCTTGTCGGGCTTCGTCTGCGCGATCTACGATCTTCAGGCCCGCATGCTCGGCGTGCCCTTGCACGTGCTCCTGGGCGGCAAGGTTCGCGATACGGTCGAAGCGTCGCGTATCGTCTCGATCAAGTCTCCGGAGGAGATGGCGGCGCAGGCAGCCAGGCTGGCCGCCAGCGGATATCGCTATCTCAAGCTGAAGCTGAGCGGCGAACCGGACCTGGACGTGGCCCGGGTGCGAACCGTGCGCGAGCGGCTGGGCGAGGCCGCCACGCTTACCGTGGACGCCAACCAGGCGTACCAGGCCGGCGAGGCCATACGCGTATGCGAGGCGTTGCGGCCATTGGGCGTGGTCATGATGGAGCAACCGGTTGCGGCGGCGGATGTCGAGGGCCTCTGCCGCGTGCACGCCGCGGGTGCGCTGCCCATCGAGGCCGACGAAGCCATAGGGAGCCTGTCCGGCCTGGTGCGCCTGATCGGCATGGGAGCGGCCGACTCCTACAACCTCAAGCTGCATTACCTGGGTGGCATACGCAACACCCTGATCGCGGTGCGCCTGTGCGAGGCGGCGGGGGTCGGCTATCGCTTCGGCGCGATCTTCGGGCCGCGCCTGCTGGCGGCGCAAGGGGTGCATGTGGCCAGCGTGGCAGGGAGTATCCATGCCGGGGCCGAGCTGGCCGAGTTCGACCATCTGCTGGACGATCCCTTTACCGGCCTGGAGGTCGAGTCCGGCGCGCTGCCGGTGCCGGACGGCATCGGGACGGGGGTGGACTATTCCCCTTCGGGACGCTGAACGCAGGATGCGGCAGCGGCCAGGGCCGCTTCCGTTTCCCGCACCAGGCGCGCGACGAGCTCGCCGGCGGGTTCCAGGCTGTCGATCAGGCCGGCGCTTTGTCCTGCCTCCACCTTGCCTTGCGCGACGTCGCCGTCCTTGGCGGCTTGCCGCAGCGAACTGCGGGCAAAGAGTGCATCCAGTTCCGCGTCGCTCGCGCCGGAGGTGGCCGCCGCTTCGTATTCCGCCGAGAACGCGTTCTTGACCATGCGGATGGGCGAGCGTCCTCGGCCGACGATGGCGGTGTCGCCGATGCCTGCGTTCAGCACGATGTCCTTGTAGGCCGCATGCAGGCCGGACTCGGGCGTCAGCAGGAAACGCGTGCCGAGTTGCGCGCCGCTCGCTCCCAGCGCCAGCATGGCGGCGATCCCGGCGCCGTCGGCGATACCCCCCGCGCCGATGACGGGGACCGATACCGCCTTGACTGTCGCGCGCACCAGCACCAGCGTGCCGACCTCGTCCGGGCCCGGGTGGCCGCCGGCCTCGCCGCCCACGGCAATGACGGCGTCCACGCCGGCATCCTCGGCCTTGCGGGCATGCACGGGATTGGCGGTGACTTGTATCCAGGTTACGCCGGCCTGCTTGAAGCGGCCGATATGGGCCTTGGGCCCGCCCTGCGACGCGATGATGACGGGTACCCCCGTTTCGAGGACGATGTCCAGGAACTCCGCGGACCGCTTGTTGTACAGCGGGACGTTGACAGCGAAGGGCTGGCGGGTCCCGGCGCGCACCCTGGCGATGGCGGCCCGCAGGTCGTCGGGATACATGGGGCCGGCCGCGATGACGCCCAGGCCGCCCGCCTCGGAAACGGCCAGGGCCAGTTCCGCGTTGGAGGAAGCCCAGCTCATGCCGCCCTGGACGATGGGGTGGCGAATGCCGAGGAGAGAGGTCAGTCGGGTGGAAAGCATGATGGATGGCGAGAGGAGGGAGTGCGGTTCCTGGAAGCGCGCGGCCTCATGAGGCGCGCAGCCGGTCGTTGACGTCGCGCGCGGCGCGCACGGCGTCCTGCATGGTCAGGTCGTAGGCCTGCTGGAAGGCCCGCTTGGAAGCCGACATGCCGGCGGGGGCGAATTGCGCCAGGCGATCCGCCAGGGCCAGCGCCGCAGCCTCGAGTTCTCCGGCGGGCACGATCCTGTTGATCATGCCTAGCGCGTAGGCGCGCTCGGCATCGATGGGGTCTCCGGTTGCGACCAATTCAAAGGCGGCCTTCGGGCCCACTTGCCGGATGAGATTGGGAATCAGGATGCCCGCCGAGATGCCGTGCCTGACTTCGGGATAGCCGAAGCGGGCTGCGGGCGAGGCGACGACGAGGTCGCATCCCAGCGACAGGCCCGCCCCCGCGCCCACGGCGGGGCCGTTGACGGCGGCAATGACCGGCGTACCCATGCCGGCTACGACGGTGTTGATCTCCACCAGCAGGTCGGCCCGGGCCCGCACCAGGTCGGCCCGGTCGCGCGGGAGGGAGCGAAGTTCTTCCAGGTCTGCGCCGGCGCAAAAGCAGGTGCCCCGGGCGGCGATGACGACGCAGCGGACCTCGGTATCGGCGTCGGCGGCGCGCAAGGCGTCCACCAGGCCGCGCATCAGCGCCGTGTCGAGCGCATTGCGCTTGTGGTGGCGGTTCAGCGTCAACAACAGGACATGGCCACGGCGTTCGGCCAGCAGGGCATTTTCGTCGACCACGGTGGAACCTTTCTTCAGAATTAGTTGATAAATTAAACTATATAGTTAATTTCGTCAACTTTATGCCGGCGCTCAAGCCTCGGGCGGGACGGCCCGGCCCTGCCGCAGCGACTGGCGGTACGCCAGCGGGGGCTGGCCCGTGCGCTTGGAAAACAGGCGGCTGAAATAGGCGGCATCGGCAAAGCCGAGGTCCTGCGCGATGTCGGCGATGGTGGCGTCGGTGGTGGCAAGCAGGCGCCGCGCTTCGCGCACCAGGCGTTCGTGCAGCATGTCGAGCGCCGGGCGGCCGGTGACCGTCCTGCAGATGCGGCTCAGGTGATCGGGCGTGACTTGCAGGGCCGAAGCGAAGAAGGGGAGGGCGTGCTGTTGGCGGAAATGGAGCTCGAGCAAGGCCCGGTAGCGCTGCACGAGCGTATCGCGCACCGCCTGCCGCGCGTGGGCGCGTTCGCCGGCGCTGGCATGCCGCAGGAACCAGGTGGCCAGCAGCACGGCGTGCGCCCTGAGCGCCTCGGTGCGTCCCGGCTCGGCCCGTTCGAACTCGGCCGACAGGCTGCCGAACAGGCCGGCGGCGCAGCCGGCGTCGGCTGCGAGGCCGATTGCGCCGATGACCAGCGGCAGATCCAGCAGGCCGCTCAGGGCCGGTGCGGTCGAGAAGGCGCTCTTGAGCAGTGCCGTCGGGACGGTGACCTGGCAGCCCGCGCTGCCGGGCTGATAGCGGAACGCATGGACCGTTCCGGGGGCGATCATCAGTGCGGCGGGAGCCGCCAGCCGGTGATCCATGCCATCGAGCGTCGCCTCCGCGCCGCCCCGCTCGATGAGCTGGAACTGGTGCAGGCCTTCATGCCGGTGGGCCGGAATCGACCAGCCGTGCAGAACGCCGCGCACGCCGATGGGCTCGCAATGCATGCAGTCGTCCGGCATGAAGTGCCGGACTTCGCGGAAGGCGACGGCAATCGGCGCAGGCGATCTCATGGAGGTCGGATATGTGCAAGGCTCGCCGGTATTGTCCATTATTTTCCGGCACGGTCCCATCTATAGTTGCCGCCAGGAAAGCCCACAGAGGCAGATGCGAGGAGACGCCATGAACTGCGGCAGATTCGTCCGGGCGAGCGCGGCGGCGTTCGCGATCCTTTCCGCGCCGGCCTGGGGACAGCCGGCCAATACCGTGGTCTGGTCCGGATTTCCAGTGGGGGGATTGGGAGACCAGGTGTCCCGGCCGCTGGTGGAGCAATTGCGATCGCGCTATCCCGGCACCATCGTGCTGGGCAGCAAGCCCGGCGCGGGCGGGCGCATTGCCGCCGAATTCGTCAAGCGGGCGCCCCCCGACGGCGCCACGCTGCTGCAAGGGCCTTCGTCTCCCATCGTCCTCTATCCGCACACGTATGGGGCGAAGCTGACGTATGCGCCGTTGGCCGATTTCGTACCCGTGGCGCCATTGGCGTCTTATGCGATCTCGATGACCGTCGGGCCGGCCGTGCCCGACCACGTCAAGACGCTCGCGGATTTCATCGACTGGGTCAGGCGGCATCCGGACAAGGCCAACTACGGTGTCCCCGCCGCCGGATCGGCGCCCCATTTCGTCGGCGCCACGTTCGACCGCGTCGCGGGCCTGGGGATGCGAAGCGTGGCCTACAAGGGCGGCGCGCCGCTGCTCACGGACCTGCTGGGTGGCCAGGTGCCGGTGGCCTTCAATGTGATCAGCGAAGTGCTCCCGCACCTGAAGACGGGTCGGCTGCGCTCGCTTGCGGTCAGCAGCCCGCAGCGCTGGCCCGCCGTACCGGACGTGCCGAGCTTCGCGGAGTTGGGCTACGGCGACATCGCCATGGTCGAGTTCCTGGGATGGTATGCGCCCGCGCGCACGCCGGCGGAACTGGTGCGTCGCCTCAATGCCGCCGTGCAGGAGGCGTTGCAGACGCCGCAGATGCAGGAGGTCTTCGCCAAGAACGGCCTGGTGCCGCTGATCGAGTCGCCGGAAGCCTTCGCCGCGCGGGTGCGGGAAGACACGGCGCGCTGGGAACCCATCGTCAAGGCCACCGGCTTCACCCCCGAGGACTGAACATGACGGATGTTCGCCATTCCGCGCCGGGCGAAGGCGCTGTCCAGCCGGTCCGGCTGACCGGGGCGCAAGTCCTGGTGCGCTTGCTGGAGACCGAGGCAGTGCCGTTCGTCTTCGGCATCGTCGGCGGCAAGCTCGCGCCGCTGCTGCACGCCTTGTCGCGCTCGGCCATTCCTTTCGTCGGCGTACGCCACGAGGCCGCCGCGGCAATGATGGCCGCGGCGGTCCATGCGGGATCCGGCCGTGTCGCCGTGGCACTGGGCGAGATGGGGCCGGGAGGCCTGAACCTCGCTTCCGGCGCGGGCGTGGCTTTCAACAATAATCTCGCGGCCCTGTTCATTACCACCAACCAGCACCGCGCGGCCGCCTACCCCCACCAGGGCATGTTCATGGACATGGATACGAGGGCGGTGCTGGCGCCGCTGGTCAAGTGGAACGCAGTCGTCCACGATGCCCGCCGCATTCCCGAGCTGGTGCGGCGTGCCTTCCGGGAGGCCTTGAGCGGGCGGCCCGGACCGGTGCACCTGGACATCCCGCAGGACGTGCTGGCCGCCGCGCATGACTGGCCGGAGGAGGAACTGGCCGTGGCGCCCTCGCGCTACCGCCCCTGCGCGGGCCCCCGGCCCACCGCGGCGCAGGTAAGGGAAGCGGCAGGCCTCCTTGCCGGGGCCCGGCGGCCGTTGATCGTCGCGGGCGGAGGCGTCGTGCGGGCAGAGGCCGCTGCGGCCGTGCGTGCGCTGGCGCGCCGGTTGCGCGCGCCCGTCGTGCCGACGCAGATGGGCCTGGGTGTGGTGGCCAGCGACAGTCCGCATTTCGTCGGGCACGGAGGGCTCATCGCCGGCAGCGCCGTGGCCCGCGCCTTCGACCAGGCGGACGTCGTCGTCAGCCTGGGATGCCGTCACTCGTCATGGATGTGGGACGAGCACGGCCCGCTGGTCCGCCGCCGGCATCGCATGCTGAACGTCAATATCGATCCGTCGGCGCTCGGCGCGCCGGCACTGCACGAGATCGCGATGCCGTGCGACGTCGGGCAGGCGCTGGAGGATGTCCTGGCGGCCTTGCAAGGCGTTTCCGTGGCCGCCGAGCCGGATTGGCTGCCGGGACTGCGCCAGGTCCGGGCCGGGTACGAGGCCGCGTTGGCGGCGGTGGACGAGGCCGTCGAGGGCGCCATGCATCCGGCGGCGCTGGCGCGCGAGATAGGCCGCGCCATGCCGCCGGATGCGATCGCTGTTTTCGATGGCGGGCACACGAGCTTCTGGAGCAATGACCTGACGCCTGTGCAGGAGACGCGCACGCGCTTTCACGAGCCCGGGATGAGCCACCTCGGGTTCGGCCTGCCCTATGCCCTGGCGCTCAAGCTGCTGCATCCCCGGCGGACGGTGATCAACATCACCGGTGACGGTTCGTTCGGCTTTACGCTGCAGGAATTGGACACCGCCCGGCGCCAGGGGCTGGCCGTGATCAATATCGTCCACAACAACGAGGCATGGGGCATCATCCGGTCCGGCCAGCTCGCACAGTGGGATTTCGAATTGGGCGCGTCGCTCGCCGGAACGGACTATGCCGCGATCGCGCGTGGTTTCGGGTGCCATGGCGAGACCGTATCGCAGCCCGGGGATCTCGCGCCGGCGCTGGCGCGGGCGCTGGCCGCGGAGGTGCCGGCGGTGCTCGACTGCCGCACCGCCTTCGTGCCGCATCCGGCCATGCCGGCGTTCGGCAGCATGAACCGCTACGGGTTCGAGGCGTTGGTCCGCCCGAAGTAGCGCTTCACAGGCCGAGCAGTTCGCAAGCGGCGCCGAACAGGGCGTCCTCCGGATCGGCCAGCCGGTCGCAGATGTCGAGATGGTGGCAGTCCGGAAGGACCAGCGTGCGCTTCACGTTGCGCGGCCAGCATGCCGCGATCAGCCCGGTCTGGCGGCGGAATTCGTCCGTTTCCGCCGCGCCGACCGCGGCGATCATCGGCGTGCCGCGCTCGGGCACGAAGTAGGCGGGCGACAGCTTCGATACCTGGTCTTGCGTCAGCTGGAGATTGGCCAGGAACGGCGCCATGGCGACGGGTTCGAGGTCGAAAAGGCCGCTCAGAGCCAGTCCGCCGGCGACGAGGCCGGCTGGCAGGTCTGGCGCCCATTCGCGCCAGCGCGCCGCCAGCATCATCGCGGTCAGGTGGCCGCCCGCGGAATGGCCGCTGGCGACGATGCGACGCGCGTCGAAACCCAGCTCGCCGGCATGGCGATACAGCCAGGCGTGGGCGCGCAGCATCTGCCGCACGATCTCCTCTATCGGGGTGGCCGGCGCCAGCCCGTAGTCGACGATCGCGACCGCGGCGCCGCGGGCGACATAGGCGGGGGCGAGCCAGGAGAAGTCCGATTTGTTCAGCGCGCGCCAATAGCCGCCGTGGATGAACACCAGCAGTGGGGCGCCGGGCTTGCGCGGCGGGAAATAGTCGAGCGTTTCCGCCGGCGCATCGCCGTAGCGCAATCCCAGCTGGGCGCTTTGCGTGCGCCGGGCGAGGGCGCCGTCGGCGGCCCAGCGGGCGGTGTAGCGAGGATGGTCGGGGATGCGCGCGAGGTTGTTGTATTCGCGTTCGCAGAATGCCGGCGTGAACGCGGGATGATCGTGCAGCGGGTGGACAGGCATGATTCGAATAAAGGTCGGGGCCGGGTCGGCCGGGGCGGCGACGGGGCGCCGCCCGCAAGTTTAACCACTCTGCCCGGGGAAGGTGCCGTCCAGGTAGTACCAGCGGCCGTCTTCCAGGACGAAACGGCTGATTTCATGGAGGCGGTGGGCCCGCCCCGCGAGCTTGCTGCGGGCCACGAATTCGACGCTCGCGTGGCCGGCGTCGATCAGGCCGCTGCGGCGCACTTCCAGTCCCAACCACTTGAGTCCCGGCGGATCGGGGTCCAGGGCCGCAGGCCGGGTGGACGGATGCCAGGTCGCCAGCACGTAATCGTGCAGACCCAGCACGTAGGCGCTGTAGCGGGATCGCATCAGCGCCGGCGCATCGGGGGCTTGCAGGCGGGCGGGCCCCTCGTGCCAGCGGCCGCAGCATGAGCGATAGGGCTTGCCCAGGCCGCACGGGCACAATTGGTCTACATTAACGCCTGATTTCATTCGCTCCGATACCTGCCATGCTGTTTCTCCTTTCTCCCGCCAAGAAGCTGGATTACGACACGCCCGCGCACGTCGAGACGGCTACCCAACCCTTGTTCGTGGATCGCGCCAAGAAACTCATCTCCGTGCTCAAGACCAAGTCGGCCGAAGAGATCGCCGGCCTCATGGACCTGAGCCCGGCGCTGGCCGAGCTGAACGTGGCGCGCTATGCCAAGTGGACCCCGAAGTTTACGGCCGAAAACGCCAAGCAGGCCGTGCTGGCCTTCAACGGCGACGTCTACGAAGGGCTGGATGCCGGCAGCCTCACCGCCAGGCAGCTCGACTGGGCACAGGAGCACGTGGTCATCCTGAGCGGCTTGTATGGCGCCCTTCGGCCGCTCGACCTCATGCAGCCGTATCGCCTGGAGATGGGTACCCGCCTGCAGACCGCCAAGGGGAAGAATCTCTACGAATACTGGGGCAGCGAGATTTCCGACTACCTGAATGAACGGCAGGAAGGCGACAAGCATCCCGTCGTGGTGAATCTCGCGTCGGAGGAGTATTCCAAGGCGGTCGACCGGAAAACCCTGAAGGCCCGGGTGGTCCAGTGCACCTTCGAGGACTGGAAGGGCGGCGCCTACAAGGTGATCAGCTTCCATGCCAAGCGAGCGCGCGGCCTGATGGCTCGCTATGCCATCGAGAAGCGCATCGCCAAGCCCGAAGCCCTGCAGGGGTTCGATGCCGAAGGCTATGCCTACGACGCCTCGGCCTCGGCGCCGGACAGGCTGGTGTTCCGCCGCCGGTCGGCATAGGGCCGGCAAGCCGGCCGCCGTCCGGTCCGCGGGGCAGGCGGCCGCGTCGGCATGGGCTGCGCCGTGGCGCCGTATCAGCGCAACAGCCGCAGCCCGTTGAACACCACCAGCAGGCTCGCGCCCGCGTCGGCGAACACCGCCATCCACAGCGTGGCGTCGCCGGTGAAGGTCAGCCCGAAAAAGACCAGCTTGATGGCCAGGGCGAAGACGATGTTCTGCCACAGCACGCGTGACGTGCGCCGGGACAGCCGGATGAATTCGGGCAGCTTGCGCAGGTCGTCCTGCATCAGCGCGACGTCGGCCGTTTCGATCGCGGTATCCGTGCCGGCCGCGCCCATGGCGAAGCCGATGTGGGCGCGGGCGAGCGCCGGGGCGTCGTTGACGCCGTCGCCCACCATGCCGACGGGGGCCTGCTTGGCGAGTGCCTCCACGGCGGCGAGCTTGTCCTCCGGCAGCAGGTTGCCCCGGGCGTCATCGATGCCCAGTTCGGTGGCGACGGCGCGCACCGTGGCGGCGTTGTCGCCCGACAGGATCACCGGCTCCACGCCCAGGCGGCGCAAGTCCGCCACGGCGGCGCGGCTCGATGCCCGCGCCGTGTCCGCGACCGCGAGGACCGCCACCGCGGCGCCTTCCTCGCACAGGATGACGGTGGTCTTGCCCTGGCGCTCCAAGGCTTCCATCGTCGCTTCCAGTCCGGCATCGACCGCGCCCAGGTCTCGCGCCAGGCGCAGGCTGCCGAGGCCGTAGGCCTTGCCGGCGATATGGCCGGTCACCCCGCGGCCCGGCAGCGACGCGAAGCCGGAAACGGGCAGCAGTTCGCCTGGGTGGGCCGAGACGATCGCATGGGCCACCGGGTGGGGCGACAATGCATCGAGACTGGCCGCCAGTTGCAACGCCTGCGCGGACGCCATGGGCGCGGCGCCCAGCGGCACCACGTCGGTCAGCACCGGCTTGCCGTGGGTGAGCGTGCCGGTCTTGTCCAGGGCCAGCCGGCGCAGGTGGCGGCCTTGTTCGAGATAGAGGCCGCCCTTGATGAGGATGCCGCGCCTGGCCGCCGATGCCAGCCCGCTGACAATGGTGACCGGCGTCGAGATGACCAGCGCGCAGGGGCAGGCGATGACCAGCAGCACCAGCGCGCGATAGACCGAATCCAGCCAGGCCATGCCCAGCGCCAGCGGCCCGGCCAGGGCCACGACGATGGCCACGGCGAATACCGCCGGCGTGTAGATGCGCGCGAAGCGGTCGATGAATCGCTGGGTGGGCGCGCGCTTGCCCTGGGCCTCCTGGATCGTGTGGGCGATCCGGTCCAGCATGGTGTGGCCCGCGCCAGCCGTCACGCGGTATTCCAGCACGCCCTGCTGGTTGACGGTGCCGGCGTAGAGCGGGTCGCCCGGCTGCTTGTCCACCGGCATGCTTTCGCCCGTGATGGGCGCCTGGTCGACGCTGGAGGCGCCGTTCAGGACGACGCCGTCCAGCACGATGCGTTCGCCTGGCCGCACGCGTACCTCGGCGCCCACGCTTATGAGCCTGGCCGGCAATTCGCGCCAGGCGCCGTCGGCCTGGCGCACCAGGCCACGCTCGGGCGCCAGCGCGGTCAGGCTGCGAATGGCGTTGCGGGCGCGCGTCAGGCTCAGGGCCTCGATCATCTCGGCCACGCCGAACAGCCAGATCACCATGGCGGCCTCCGGCCATTGGCCGATCAAGGCCGCGCCGATGACCGCCACTGTCATCAGCAGGTTGATGTTGAGCGTGAAGTGCTTGAGGGCGAGCCATCCCTTGCGCAGCGTACCCAGGCCGCCGAGCAGGATGGCCGCGAGCGCCAGCGCGGCCACCGGCAGCGAGGTGTCCGTTCCCGAGGCATAGGCCAGCACTTCGGCGCCCACCGCGCAGACTCCGGCCAGGCCCATCCTGGCCCATGGCAGCCGCGGCGCGGCGTCGGCGGGAGCCGCCTCAGGCGGCGCGGAGGCATCGAGCAGCACCGGCGACATGTTCAGCCCGGCGATGGCCGCCATGATCGGCTGGGGATCGTCCAGCACGTGGCCAACCTTCAGCGTGCGCTGGATGAGGTCGAAGGACAGCGTGCGGACTCCGTGCAGCGATTCGAGCGCCTTGCGCAGCAGCCGCTCTTCGGTCGGGCAGTCCATCTGCTCGATCTTGAACAGCGATTCGCGCAGGCCGGCTTCGGCGGCCGCGGGTCGATCGCGGGGCGGAGCGGCCTCGGCAGGGGTCTCCGGGCCGCCGCATTGGCAGTGATGGCAGGATTCGGACATCCGTTGGGCTCCAAATATCGTCGGAACCATTTGAAACCCTGTAGCGGGTACAGAGTCAAGCGGCCGGCGCAGGAGCATGCGCGGCCGTCGGCATTGGCGTATGCTTGGTCGGGAGAACAGCCAGGCAGAGGGCCCGATGAAGATAGGCGAACTGGCCGCACGCACGAGCACGCCGGTCGAAACGATCCGTTACTACGAGCGGGAAGGATTGCTGCCGCCGCCCGCGCGCACGTCCGGCAACTACCGCATCTATGGCGATTCCCACGTCGAAAGGCTGCAACTGGTGCGCAACTGCCGGGCGCTCGACATGACGCTGGACGAGATCCGGCGCCTCTTGCGTTTCTGCGACGCGCCGGCTGAGAACTGCGGGGAAATCAACGCCCTGCTGGACGAGCATATCGGCCACGTCGCGACCCGGATCGCGGAACTCAAGGCCTTGCAGAAAACGCTCAAGGCGCTGCGCAGCCAATGCCGGGGGGACCTGGCCGCGAGCGATTGCGGCATTCTCCAGGGCTTGGCCGCGGCGCCGGAGCCGGCGCGCCGCGAGGCGGAGCACAAGCACGGCCTGCTCGGTCCGACCCACGGCTGACGCTAGCTCAACTGGGGCACGGTGGCGCGTATCACCGAGGCCGTCTTGGCCATCTGTTTCACCTGGTACGCCAGCTGCCGCAGCATGAGCACTTGCTCGGGGTCGGCCTGGGCGGGCTCGGCCAGCGCCGCCGATACCGCGGCGTCCAGGTCTTTCACGAGTTCCTTGAGTCGTTCCGCGTCGTCGGCGGGGGCGGGCTTGCCGGACTCGGCGTTCCGCAGCAGATGGTCCACGGCATCGAGGACGGAATCGAGCGCCGGCGGCAGGCCTGGCATGGCGGCGATCAGCGGGGCCGACGCGCCGACCTGCGCGGCCAGGTCGTGCAACTGGATCACCAGGTTGTTCAATTCGGCTGCCGACCGCTGCTTGGACTTGGGCTCCAGCATCATCCGGTAGAACGAATTGGCGAAATTGCCGAAGGCGATGTGCACATTCTTGCGGGCCAGGCGGTATTCCACGTCGTCCTGGTGCATGTCCAGGTTGCCGAGCGAAGAACCGAGCAGCTTGCGGCTGGCGGCCAGGTACTGGCGATTGGCCTGGATGGCGCGGCGCAGGAACGGCTTGAGCAGTCGATATTCCCAATAGGGAAAGACGTAGCTGCACGCCAGCGCAATGGCCGAGCCGACCAGCGTGTCGATCGCCCTTTCGCCCACGACCATGAGCGACCCCGGCGCCAGGAAGTGGAAGCTGAGCAGCACGAACGCCGTATTGAAGGCCGAACTGCCGGCGTAGTACAGCAGCACGAGGCTGTTGGCCATGACCACGGCCACGAACATCGCCACCAGCAGCACGAACTTGTTGTGCACGAAGTACAGCAGGGCCAGGACCAGCGCGCAGCCGATCAGCGTGCCCGCCAGCCGCTGCAGGTTGCGCTGCTTGGAGAGACCGAAGCCCGGCTTCATGATGACCAGTATCGTCAGCACCACCCAGTAGCCGTGGATGGCATGGTGCGGCATCAGCCATTCGCTGGAAATGGTCATGCCCAGGGCCGCCGCCACGGCGACGCGCAAGGCGTGCCGCAGGTAGGGGGAGCCCATCCTGAGATTGCTGGTCAGGCGGCCCAGCTTGAAGTCCTGGCGCGACAGGAAGCGCTGCAGCGAAGCGTCGACCTGGAGCGAAGCGGGCTCGTCGGTATGGGCGACGTCGGTGTGGCGGTGCAGCCGGTCGACGATATGGGCCGCGTTGCGCGCGCGGCGGAAAGTGGAGATCAAGGCCGCGTAGGCTTCCGGCTCGGCCTCGGGGAAACCGTTGCGCTTGAGCAGTTCGATCTCGTATTCGATGGCCCGGACCTCGGCCTTGACGGTGATCTTGCTCTTGCTGTGAATGCCCTGGGTCACGGCGAATCCGACCGCCTCGGTGTCCTGGGACAGCTTGTGGAGCAGGTCGCGGAAGAAGACGAGCAGGTCCGAGTCCTTGAATACCCGCCGCAGCAACAGGTAATCGGTATGGACGGCCACCATGGTTTCGTGCAGGTCGACGATATCGATGAACAGGTTGAACAGCATGGCGCGGTACTGGTCGCGCCTGCGGTTGGAGCGGCGCGGCAGTTCGCGCAGCACCACGTCGCGCGCGGCTTCCTGTTGCTCGGCCACCGCCGCCTGCTTGGCGATCAGGTGGCGGTAGCTTTCTTCGATGTCGACGTCGGGATCATAGAATCTGGCCTTGACTTCCAGGTACTCGGCCGAGGCAAAAATACAGACCGCGATCGCCTGCTGCTCCTGCCGGTACCACATGAGTCGGTTCACCACGAGGCTGAAGGCCGTGTACCACAGGCCGCCGCCCAGGGTCGCCGCGGCATGGAGGGCGGCGCCCCGGGCGTCCATGGTGTCGTGCATCGTGAGCGTCATGACCAGCAGGCAGCCGAACCCCATCAGTCCGCCTTTGCGCCCGAACACGGTCAACAGCGAAAAGCAGAAGCACTGCGCGATGACCGCGGCCCACAGCGCGAGCGGATATGGGGTGGCAAGCGCAGTGACGCCGGCGGCCATCGTGCCCAGCAAGGCGCAGCCCAGCATTTCGTTGCGCCGATGACGATAGGGTCCGGGCTGGTCGACAATGGCGACGCATATCGCGCCGAACGTGGCCGCCAGGCCCAGTACGGCCTGGTGGAACAGTCCCAGCAACAGCAGAGCGGGCATCAGCACGCCGACCGCTTGCCGGATGCCCATGTAGAAGTACTGGCTGTAGATGAACTTCTTGATGCTTTTGGTGGAGTAGTCCATCGAGATGGAATCCGGGCGACGTTCAGCGGATTCTATTTGAAATGGAGGCGCGGCCGCTTCACGCTGGGTTGGCGGGCGGGTGGTACTGATAGAGCCACGTCTCGGACAGCGTCTGGTCGCCGCTCTTGAGGTAGAGGCGAAGCTCCACCGGGTCGGCGCCTTGCACCGTCAGGTCGAACTGGGCGCGCCAATGGCCCGGGACGTCGTCCGGCACCGCTTCCATGTAGACGTAGGAGAAGCCGCCGCGCGAGGCCCACAGCACGGGTTCGGGCTTCACGCCATAAGGCAGTTGCGCGAGCGGTCCGCCGAGGAATTCCACCATGAACTTGCGCACGCCCGGGGGGCGCGGTTGGCCGGGCTGTCCGCCGTTGCCCAGCCGGGTGGCCACGCAGCGAGCCATCGACGGCGCGAAGGGTTCCTGGTCGGTCCAGTGAAGGCGGTACTTGAGGCGATAGGACGAACCCTTGGCCGCGGGCGCGGCAGGCACCCACATGGCGACGATGTTGTCGTGGATTTCATCGTCGGTCGGAATCTCCACCAGTTGAACCGTGCCGGGGCCCCAGTCGCCGAGCGGCTCGACCCACAGCGACGGCCGGCGGTCGTAGAAGACGCCGTCCAGGTAATGGTCGAAGTTCCTGTCGCGCTGGAGCAGGCCGAAGCCGCGCGGGTTCTCGTCGCTGAAGGCGGAGGCGATGATGCGTGGCGGATTGTTCAAGGGGCGCCAGATGTATTCCCCGCCGCGCGTCCACATCGCGAGTCCGTCGGAGTCATGCACTTCGGGACGCCAATCGACGGCGGTGGGCTTCTGCGCTTCCGAGAACCAGTACATGGAGGTCAGGGGGGCGATGCCCAGCCGTGCCACGTCCCGGCGCAGGAACAGCGAGGCGTCGATGTCCATCAAGACCGCCTTGCCGCGCGTCATGTCGAAGCGGAACGCACCCGTGATGCTGGGGCCGTCCAGCCGCGCATAGACCGTGACGGTATCGCTGCCGTCACGGGGCGGTTCGAAGTAGATGTGAGTGAAGGCCGGGAACTCCTCGGGGCGATCGGGAACGGCGATGTCGATCGCGATGCCTCGCGCCGACAGTCCGTACTGATACAGTTCGCCGATGGCGCGGAAGTACGACGCGCTCAGGAAGGCGACCCAGTCGTTGGTGCGCCAGTCGCGGGCGGAGGGCTGAGCCAGGCGGCTCTCCTGGAAGCGAAAGCCGGCAAAGCCGATGCCCGGGGGCAGCGCATGCGCGGGGCTGTCGGACGGCATGTCGAAATAGCCTTCGTCGTAGACGATTTCGCGTGCCTGGCCTCGGCCGGCGTCGAGCACGTACATGCGTACCGGCGAAGGGGAAAACCGTCCGAGGTGGAAGAAGGAGACCGGAAACTGGCCCGGTCCGTCGGCGAACAGCGCATAGTCGGGCTTGAACCGGATCTGGCCGTGGGCGGCATAGTCCAGGCGCTCGAGAATGGGCCATGACGGTACCGGTACGGGCTGGAAAGGGCGCTGTGCCGCGCGGCGTGCTTCCTCGCGCAGCCGTTCGAAAGAGAAGGGCGAGTGCCTGCCCAGCTTCAGTCCGGCCGCCGCGGCGGCCGGCGCATGGCCGAGGGCGGCCACGGCAAGGGCGCTCATGGCGGCCAGGAAGGTACGGCGATCGGTCATGTTGCTAGGCCATCCGTTTTCATCGCGTGCCCAATTTTTCATCACCCCGCGTAAGTCGTTGGTGAGAAAAGGTTTTTTTGTGTAGTCCCAGGGCTGTCCACTACCTTGTCCACATTCCGGGTGAGTAACTCGGGCCAGCCAGGGATGCTGTCAGGCGCGCGCCGGCAGCAATGTGCGCGACACCGCCACGAAGCAGACCGATGCGGCGATGGCCGTGACCAGCAGCGTCATCGCGGCGGTCATGGGGCCGATATGGTCGGTGATGATACCCAGCAGCATGGGCCAGGCGTTGCCGATATAGCCGGCGATGTAGAACAGCGACACCATCAGGCCGCGCCGCTGGGGCGGAGCGATCTGGTTGACGATGCCGGCCGCTCCGATGAACGCCGCGCCGAACCCCAGGCCGGTAATCAGCACCGCCACCCCCATCAGCCAGGCCTGCGTCGACAGCAGCGAGGCGATGGCGCAAGCCAGGCCGGTGGCGAAAACCATGTTGCCATAGCGGAACGCGGACGAACTGGCCGCGCGCTGGCTGAAGAACTGCGCCGCGCCGGCGCAGGCCGCGAGCAGCGAACTGGCATAGCCGCTGAGCGCATAGTCGTGGATGTGGAGCAGTTTTTCCCCCAGCGAAGGCCCCATCGCCATGAGGGACGAACCGACCCCCCAGACGATGGAGAGCGAAATACAGCTCAACAGCATGAGCTGGGCGACCCGCCGCGCTGGCAAGGCGCGCGGCGCCGCGTGCGCCGCATGGGACGGGGAGGTTTGTGCAGGCGTGGCCGCGCGGCGCAGCGGCTGGCGCCACAGTCCGTAGCCGGCGGCCAGCGTGATCGAGACGATGACCAGGAACGGCGCGACCAGGGGATAGAAACCGCTTTGCAGGGCGAGGCCGCTGAGGATGGGACCGAGGATGGAGCCCAGCGTGAATGCCGCGGTGCCGAACAGCGCCGCCCGCTGCTTGTGTTGCGGGGGTTCGAGGTCGAGCAGGGCGGCGTTGGCCGCCCCCGTCAGCGTGCCGGTTCCCATGCCCGCCAGCAGGCGGCCGGCCAGCAGCATGCCCAGGCCCTGGGCGAGCGCGAGCAGGACGGCGCCCATGGCCACCATGCCCAGGGCCGGCAGCATCAGCTTGCGGCGGTCGCGTACGCGATCGGCGAGCCGCCCGCCTATGAGCAGCGCGCTGAGGACGCCGACCACGTAGGCGAAGAAGATCGCCGTGGTCGTGAACGAGGGCAGGTGCAGCCGGGCCTGGTACAGGGGGTAGAGGGGCGTGGGGACGCTGCTGCCCATGACGCCGGTCATGAGCGATATCGTGACGAGCGCGCGGACCTTCCAGAGGGCGCGCGGCGGGGGCGAGGGCGATGCGGAGTTCAAGCGGCTAGGGAGTATCGGCCAGGCGCCGGGCCTCGCGCGACCGGCCGGAATGTGCGAGCGCATAAGTCTACACGCTTTTGCGAGGCTGATACGGGTTTACCATTAGTCACGCGCGGACCCTCGCGGCGCGCCGCCGCCCGGGCCGCGAGCAAGAGGTAAGCGGGTTTTGCGGCGGGCGGGGCATCGGTTGATCTGGCTGCCGCCTTACTCCATAATCGGCCGGTGGATGCGGCTCGCGGCGGCGCCTGCGGCGCCGGCCCGGTCCGCGTCATGAGTACAGGCAGGATCCGATCCATCCCACGCTGGAGCACTCCATGAAGCGCATCGACACCGAACGCCAAACCAAGCTGAAGAAGCGCCGCGCCGCCCCGCTGGCCACGCCTACCGACCTGAGCGCGGAGGCTACCCGCGAACTGAGCGGCGTGCTCAACGGCATCCTGGCCGACGTGTTCGCCCTGTATCTCAAGACCAAGAATTTCCATTGGCACATGAGCGGCCCTCATTTCCGCGACTACCACGAACTGCTGGACGAACAATCCGTCGAGCTGTTCGGCATGACCGACGACATCGCGGAGCGCGTGCGCAAGATCGGCGGGCCGACGATCAAGTCCATCGGGCATATCGCGCGACTGCAGCGCGTGCTCGACAACGACGCCGATTTCGTGCAGCCGCTCGACATGCTGGCCGAATTGCGCGAAGACAACAAGGATCTCGCGAGCCACCTGCGCGAGGCGCACAACATCTGCGATACCCATCGCGACATTGCCACCGCGAGCCTGATCGAGAACTGGATCGACCAGGCCGAGCGGCGGACCTGGTTCCTGTTCGAGGCGAGCCGCAACGCCGACAGCACGGGACACTAGGTCCGTTCAGAGCAGGGGTTCGATCGGCAGCAGCGACAGAAACCGTATCCAGAGGCGTCCCAGCGCCGTGGTGCCCGGTTCGGTGTCATGCTCCACGACGCGGCCGCCCGAGCGCTCCAGCCAGCGCGGCTTGCCGTCCTTGCCGAGGACCACTTCGTAGGCGCTCGCGGGAATCGCGGCGTCGAATGCATCCGCGATGCGGCCTGCGAGCTCGGGACTATCGATGACGAATCCGAGTTCGGTATTCAGGTTGGCCGAGCGGGGGTCGAAATTGAACGAACCGATGAACGCCCGCTTGCGGTCGACGCCGAAGGTCTTGGCGTGCAGGCTGGAGCCGGAGCTGCCGAAGAGCGGCCTGCCTTCCGGCGAGCCGCTGTGGCGCGAGGCGCTGCGCATTTCGTAGAGCCGTATGCCCGCTTCCAGCAGGGCCCGGCGGCGCTTGGCGTAGCCCGAGTGCACGACCGGGACGTCGGTGGCTTCGAGGGCGTTGGTCAGGATGCGCAGGCGCACGCCTTGCCGTGCCATGGCGGCGAAGGCTTGCGTCCCCTCGGCACCGGGCACGAAGTAGGGCGAGACCAGGTCGACTTCCTTTTCCGGCGTCCCGATGATGCGGGTGAGCTGGTGCGTGACCAGGGCTTCGGGTGGAGATTTGCCTTGTGCCTTGGCCGGGTCGTCGCTCACCATCCTGGCCGGCGCCCACTCCAGCGGCAAGGTGCCCGCGGCGAGGTCGCGGATGAAGGGCTGCTCGCGCACGGCACGCACGTAGGCGGCGGCCTGCGGATCGGCTTCGACCGCGCGCGAGTGCCGAGCCAGCGCTTCCAGCCGTGCTGCGGAAACCGGCGGCAACAGCTGGCTCGCGGGATAGGCCGACGGACTGGCCCAGTACCGGTCGAAGTCCGACGACACCTCCCCGACGATCTGGCCGATGGCCAGCACGTCCAGGTCCGCGAACAGCACGCCGTCGGTGGCGCCGAAATATTCATCCCCGACGTTGCGGCCGCCGACGATGGTGGCCTGGTTGTCGGCGGTGAACGATTTGTTGTGCATGCGCCGGTTCAGGCGCGAAAAGTCGAACAGATAGCCGAGTACCTTGGGCCGGCGGATGACGAAAGGATTGAACAGCCGGACCTCGATGTTGGGATGCGCGTCGAGCGCGGCCAGCGTCTCGTCCAGGCCCGAGATGCCATTGTCGTCCAGCAGCAGGCGTACCCGGACGCCCCGGTCGGCCGCGGCATGCAGGGCTTCGAGCAGCATGGTGCCCGTCATGTCGTTGCGCCAGATGTAATACTGGACGTCGAGTGTGCGTTCTGCCGCCTGGGCCAACAGCATGCGGGCGGCAAAGGCATCCCGGGCATCCGCAAGGGGGAGCAGCCCGGCGGCCCCCGGACGGGCCTTGGCCAGGGGCGAGATTGCGCGACCCAGGGTGGTCTGGCGTGCCGCGGCCAGGTCCAGGGCGGACGATGGCGCGCGCTCGGCGAGCGGCGGAAGCGAGCAGCCGGCCAGCAGAGCCAGGAGCAGGGCCAGTGCCGTGGCCGTCATCCTCGAGCCCGGCGCGCGCGCCCCTCGGTTCGTCGGTGTCATGTGGCTTGCATGGCGCGTGAGATCTTTTGATCGATGCCGCATTGTTGGGCAAGGCGGCAAATATCTCAAATCGCGCCCCGCCGCGTCGACGCGCGGGCGGCATGCGGGACTAGCGGCGCATGCGCGTCACGGCACGCTGGTATTGCACCGGCCAGGAAGGCTGCGCGGCCTCGAGCTCGGCGGCCGCGCGCAGGGGCCAATAGGGATCGCGCAGCAGGGCGCGCGCCAGCAGTACGAGGTCGGCGTCGCCCCGTTGCAGGATGGCCTCGGCCTGGCAAGCTTCGGTAATGCCGCCCACCGCCGCCGTGGCGATGCCGGCGCCATGCCGCACGGCGCTGGCCAGCGGAACCTGGAAGCCGGGCTCTCCGCTGCCTTGCGAACCGGGCAGGATGGCGCCGCTGGAGCAATCGACCAGGTCCACGCCCAGCGCCTTGAGCCGCACCGCGAAGGCGATGGACTGCTCCAGGTCCCAGCCGCCGTCCAGCCAGTCGGTGGCCGATATCCGCACGAACAAGGGTCGCTCGCGCGGCCAGCTTTCGCGCACGGCGGCGGCCACGCGCAGCGGGGCGCGGATGCGGCCTTCGAAATCGCCGCCGTAGGCGTCGCCTCGCCGGTTGGCCAGGGGCGAGAGGAACTGGTGCATCAGGTAGCCGTGGCCCATGTGCAGTTCGACGACCTGCATGCCGATCGCGGCACAGCGGCGCGCAGCGTCCGCGAACGCGTCCACCACGGCGGCGATGTCGGTCTCGGTCATCTCGCGCGGTGACGGGTAGCCCTCTGCAAAGGGTAGCGCGCTCGGCGCCATGACCTGCCAGCCGCCTTGTGAGGGCGGTACGGCCGCCTTGCCTTCCCAGGGGCGGCTGGTCGAACCCTTGCGGCCGGCGTGCGCGAGCTGGATGCCCGGGATCGAGCCCTGGTCGGCGATGAAGCGCACGATGGGGGCCAACGCCTCGGCCTGCGCGTCGTTCCAGATTCCCAGGTCGCCGGGGCTGATGCGTCCATCGCGCGTGACGGCCGCCGCTTCCAGCAGCACCAGTCCGGCGCCGCCCACCGCCCGGCTGCCCAGATGCACCATGTGCCAGGCGTCGGCCAGGCCGTCCACGCACGAGTACTGGCACATGGGCGCGACGGCGATGCGGTTGGGAAGGGTGACGCCGCGCAGCGGCAGCGGAGAAAACAGGCGATGACTCATGCGGACTCTCATTCGATGCTGACGTGCGCCTCTCGCACCACCTCGCGCCACTTGGCGGTTTCGCTGGCCATGTAGGCGCCGAAGTCGGCTGGCTTGCCGCCACGGGGCTGCAGTCCCATGTCGGCGAAGCGGCGCCGCAGTCCTTCGGTGGCCAGGGAGCGGTTGACCGCCTGGTTGACGGTGGCGATGACCGCCTCGGGCGTGCCGCGGGGCGCCACCATACCGTACCACGGCGTGACGTCGTAGCCCGGCACGCCTGCCTGTGCCAGGGTGGGTACGCCAGGCAGCACGTCCACCGGCTCCGGGCTGGTCACCCCTAGTGCGCGCACCTGCCCGGACTGGATACGCGGCAGGGCCGCTCCCACGCCGTCCACCATCACGGCCACGCGGCCGGGTATCAGATCGTTGTAGGCGGGGGCCGTGCCCTTGTAGGGCACGTGCGCCATTTTCACGCCCGCCTTGTACAGCAGGACTTCGGTCGCCAGGTGCGCCGAACTGCCGGCGCCTGCCGACGCGTAGGCGATCTGCCCCGGCCGTGCCTTGGCGGCGGCCAGCAGCTCGGACAGCGTGCGGTAGGGCGATTGGGCGCTGGCCAGCAGTACGTGCGGCGCCACTGCGACCAGCGCCACGGGCGCCAGGTCGCGCAGGTTGTCGTAGGGCAGGTTCTTGTGCAGGCTGGCGTTGACGGCCAGCACGCTGAACGGCGCCATCATGAGGGTATAGCCGTCGGCCGGCGCCTTGGCCACCGCTTCGGCGCCGATGATGCCGCTGGCGCCGGCGCGGTTCTCCACCACGACCGGCTGGCCGAGCTGGTGGGCGAGCTCTTCGGCCACCGCGCGGGTCATCAGGTCCAGCGTCGCGCCGGCCGCGAACGGCACGATGACGCGCACGGCGCGTTCCGGGTAGGCCGCCGCGGCAGGCAGGGCCGCTGCCAGCAGCAAGGTGCCCGACAGTTTTTGCAGCATCGTCGGCATGATCGTCTCCTCTCGCCTCGCGCGGACATGGCGCGCGGGTCATCGGCGTGTCGTGTTGGGTATGGCGCGAGGCGGCAGTATAGGCAGCGCCCCGCCGCGCGGACCAGCGCCGGCGGGAGAAAACAGTGTTTTCGATATGGAAATTATGAGGACGTCGGATCGTCCCAGCGCGGCTGGCTGAACCACTGCTTGAGGAAATCCAGGAAGGTGCGCACGCGCAGCGGCAGGTTGCGCCGGCTGGGAAAGACCGCATGGATCTCCAGTTCGGTCGGCCGGTACTGCGGCAGCACGGCTTCGAGCCGGCCCTGCCGCAGGTCATCGGACACCATGTAGGTGGGATGCATGGAGATGCCGTGGCCCAGCAGCGCGGCGTGGCGCAGCGGTTCGCCGAAATTGGCGCGGATGGTGCCGCCCACCCGGACCGTCACCTTGCCCTGCGGGCCCTGGAAGGACCAGACGTTGGTGGGCGACTTCAGCGCATGGACCATGCAATCGTGGCGGGCGAGATCCTCCACCGAGTCGGGGCGGCCGCGCCGGGCCAGGTACCCCGGTGCGGCCACCAGCACCTGCGGCACCTTGGCGAGCCGGTGCGAGACCTGGCTGGTGTCCTTCAGCGACGTGGCGATGCGCACCGACATGTCCAGTCCTTCGCCGATCAGGTCGGTGCGGCCGTCGTCCAGGTACATCACCACGCGTATGTCCGGGTGCGCGGCCGAGAACGCGGTGATCACCGGCACCAGATGGAAGGCGCCGAACGAGGGCGGGGTGCCGACGCGCAGCATGCCCTTGGGTTCCTTGACCGAGCGCCGCACCGCGGTCTCCACGCCTTCCACGTGTTCGAGCAGGTCGCGCCCGTTCTCCAGCAGCGCCAGCCCGGACTCGGTCAGGCTCACGCTCTTGGTGGTGCGCTGGAGCAATTGCACGCCGAGCTCCCGCTCGAGCCAGGCCACATGCTTGGTGACGTTGCCCTTGGCCATGCCCAGCCTCTGGGCGGCGCCGGAAAAGCTGAGGCCTTGTGCGACTTCGATGAACACTTCGATGCAGCGCAGCTTGTCCAACTTGTCTCCTGCGTGGCAATGAATCTGTTTCCATTGTGGAAACGATAATTTCTCCGTCAGATTCTATCGCGCCCTTGATGGCGCCGATACACTGCGACCGCATCGCCGATGCCTGTCGGCTCCAAGCGCAACACGTTTCTTTCCGCGAGCATGACGCCTGATACCGCCGCCAGCACGATCGAGCTCACCCAGTTGCTCAATCGGCTCTTCTTTTCCCTGGACGAGTTCCGCTACGGCCAGGTGCTGCAATGTTTCGAGGCGGATGCGACGTGGGAGCGCCAGGGGGAAGTCCTGCGCGGTACTGATGCCATGCGCGCGGCGCTCGATCGGCGCCCGTCTACGCAGCGCATCCGCCACGTCGTCTCCAACGTGCTGGTGGAGCAGTCAGGCGCGGACGCCGCGAGGCTGGTCGCCTATATGACGGCATACCGGTACGACGACGGCGTCCGGCGGGAAGGTCCCGTGCGCTTGGATGGGCCGCTGAGGCTCTCCGTGGTGAGCGGCCAGGCGCGGCGAGGCGAGGCCGGATGGCGGCTGGCGGAGCTTGCGGTGCGCACCGAGTTCGACTTCGACGCCGCGTCATGAACGAGCGCGCTTCGCGATCTTTCCCGCCCGGTGCCTTTTGCGCGCATTCATCGCTGACGCGGGTGGTGTTCCGGCCTGGCGCGGTGGAGGAGGCCGGGGCCGAGCTGGCACGGCTCGGCGGTCGCCGCCCCTTGCTGCTGGCAGGACGCCGCTCGGGTGCGATGCCGCAGTACGCCTCCTTGTGCAGCGCGCTGGGCGAAGCCGCCGTGCGAAGCATCGAGGTCCCGCCGCATTCCTCGGTCGAGGCGGTGAAGCAAGTGGCTCGGGACATCGTGCGGCACGACGCCGATTGCCTGGTCGCGTTCGGCGGCGGCAGCGTCATCGATACCGCCAAGGCGGCGGCGCTGCTCGTTGCCGAAGGCGGCGACCTGGCGCGGCACGCCACCCGTTTCACGCCTCCGGATACGGTGCACGTGCCGGCGCTGCGGCGGCCCAAGCTGCCCATCCTCGCGGTGCCGCTGACTGCATCGGGCGCGGAGATGACGCCGTCGTTCGGCATCGCGAACGGGCCCGGCAAGCTGCTGTTCTGGGACGAACGCTGCGCCAGTCGCGTGGTGCTGCTGGACCCGGCATTGAACGTTGGCGTGCCGGCACGGATCGCCCTGGATACGGGCATGAACGGCCTGGCGCATTGCCTGGAGGGCCTGTACTCCAGCCAGCGTTCCCCGTTCAGCACGGTGCTGGCGCTGGAAGGACTGGCGCGTTTCGCCGCGGCGCTCCCCGCCGTGGCCGACCGGCCCGGCGATGTCGCGGCGCGTGGCGACTTGCTGGTCGCCGCCAACCTGGCGGGCATGGTCCTGGCCTCGGCGCGCAGTTGCCTGCACCACGCGCTGTGCCATGTGCTGGGCAGCCGCTGCGGCGTGCCGCACGGCGCCGTCAACGCGGTGATGCTGCCGCACGTGGCGAACTACAACCTGCCGGCAGCGCGGGCAGAGCTGGCCGTGGCGGCCGGCGTACTGGCCGGCGGGGGCGATGCGCGACCGCAAGCCGCTGTCGACGCGCTGCGGGCGCTGCAGCGGACCGTGGGCGCGCCTTCGCGGCTGCGCGATCTGGGCGTGCCGGCCGAGATGCTGCCCGAAGTGGCGCAGCACGTGCTCGGGGAGCGAGGCCTGGCCTACAACCCTCGCCGCGTCGCCGGCGCGGACGAATTGCGGAGTTTGCTGGAGGCTGCCTGGTAGCGGCTCCGGAAGATCGCACTCATGGAGAAAAGAATGATGAAAGCGGTGGAAAGCGGCCAGAGCCTGGGCGCGCGTATCGAGGGTGTGGACCTGTCCCGGCCGCTGGACGACGAACAGTTCCGGGAGGTCGAGCAATTGCTGGGGCGGTATGGCGTGTTGAGTTTCCCGGAACAGGACCTGACCGCCGCGCAACTGCGGTCTTTCGCGGCCCGGTTCGGCACGCTGGAGGTCAATGTGGCCAACAGCTACCAGGAGCCCGGCATGCCGGAGGTCATGATTCTCTCCAACATGGTGGAGAACGGCAGGCCCGTGGGGCTGGCCGATGCGGGGCAGGACTGGCACACCGACATGTCCTACAGCCGCATGATCGCCTTCGCCAACATCCTGTACGGCATCCGCATTCCCATGCGCGACGGCGAGCCGCTGGGCTGCACGGAATTCAGCAACATGCACGCCGCCTACGACGAGTTGCCCGAGGACCTCAAGCGGCGCCTGGACGGCATGACGGTGCTGCACGACTTCAACAAATTCTGGGAAATGATGCGCCGGGAAAAAGGCAGTCAGCGCCCGCCGCTGACCGAGGCGCAGCGGCGCGCCAAACCGCCGGTCTCGCATCCGGTCTTCCTGACCCACCCCATTACCGGACGCAAGGTGTTGTATGCCAATCCCGGTTATTCCGTCCGTATCAACGAGTTGCCCGAACGAGAGAGCGACGAGATCCTGGCCTTCCTGTTCGCCCACCAGCTGCAGCTCCGGTTCCGCTACCGCCATCGCTGGGCGGTGAAGGACGTGCTGATGTGGGACAACATGGGCACCATCCACAATGCCGTGGCCGACTACGGCCCCCACGAGCATCGCCTGATCAAACGCTGCCAGGTGATGGCCGACCGCTATTTCGGAGAGACCGCATGAGGCTGGCCAGCTATCGCGGCGATGGCGGCGCGCCCGCTGTGGGCGTGGTGCGGGGAGGCCGGGTTGCGGACGTCACCGCGTGGGTTGCCGCGCTCGCGCCCAGTGGTGAGACGCTCGCCTGCCTGGACCGGGCCGGTGCCACGCCAGCCCAGGGCGGCATGTTGCGCCTCCTGCAGGCCGGGCCACAGGGGCTTGAGGCACTGCGCCGCCATGCCGAGCAGCACCTGCCGGAGAGGGCGCTGGAACAGCTCGAACTGCTGCCGCCGGTGCCGCGGCCAGGGAAGATCGTGGCGGTGGGGCGCAATTACGCGGACCATGCCAAGGAGACGGGCACCGATCCTTTTGAGCAGCCTCGCATCATTGCCAAGCTGCCGTCCAGTGTCCTTGCGCCCGGGAGCGCCGTGGTACGGCCCGAGAGCGTGCGCAAGCTCGATTTCGAGGTGGAACTGGCCGTCGTCATCGGCCGCCCGGCCCATCGCGTGGACGAGGCTGCGGCGCTGTCCCACGTGGCCGGCTACACCGTGCTCGACGACGTGAGCGCGCGGGAATTCCAGTTCGACGTGGCGCCTGCGCAGACCACCTTCGCCAAGAGCATGGACGGGTTCGCGCCCATGGGGCCATGGCTTGCCACCGCCGATGAAGTGGGCGATCCGCAGTCGCTGACGCTGCGCACCTGGGTCAACGGCGAGCTCCTGCAGGATGCGTCGACGGCGGACATGCTGTTCCCGGTCGCCGCGCTGATCGCCTACGTGTCGCGCTACATGACGCTGGAGCCGGGCGACGTGCTGGCCACCGGCACGCCGGCCGGCGTGGGCGTGTTCCGCCAGCCGCCGCGTTATCTGCAGCCGGGCGACCGGGTGCGGATGGAGATTTCGCGGGTCGGCGTGCTCGAACACGCCGTGGCTTGATCCGCGCCGGCTCCGGGCGGCGCCGGCGATTGCGACAACCAGGAGGAAACGAATGAAAAGGATATCGATGATGTTGCTGGCCACCGTGCTCGCGGCCGCCACCGGCGCCGCCGCCGGGGCGTATCCCGACCGGCCCATCCGCATGATCGTCGGGTTCGCCGCCGGCGGGCCGACCGACGTGATCGCCCGGGTGCTGGCGCAGGAGATGACGCACGTGCTCGGCCAGCCTGTGGTGGTGGAGAACAAGGCCGGCGCCAATTCGCTGATCGCCACGCGCGAGGTCGCCGCCGCGGCGGCGGACGGGCATACCGTGCTGTTCGCGTCGCTGTCGCACAACGTCAATTGGCTGCTGCTGGGCGCCAAGGCGGGCTACGATCCGCTCAAGGACTTCACGCCCGTTTCCAATGCGGCCTCGTTGCCCATGGTGGCCGTCACCGCGTACCAGTCGCCGATCCAGTCGATGAAGCAACTGATCGAGCAGGCGCGGGCCAAGCCGGACACTATCAGCTACGGCTCGGCGGGCAATGGCGGGTCGGCTCACCTGGCGGGCGCGATGCTGGCGACCATGGCCAAGGTGCGCATGATCCACGTGCCGTTCCGCGGCAACGGCCCCGCGCTGACCGAGGTCATGGCCGGGCGCGTCTCGTTCATGTTCTATCCCATCATCGGCGTGGCCGCCAATGTCCAGGAGAAGCGCCTGAAAGTGCTGGCGGTGGGGACGCCGCAGGCCGGCGCCGAGTTTCCCGGCGTGCCGAGCATGGCCGACGTCGGTTTTCCCGATTTCCAGGACACCGCGCCTTGGGTGGGGCTGCTGGCGCCGGCCGGGACGCCCCGGCCGGTCGTGCAGAAGTTGAACCAGGCCATGGTGGAAGCCTTGCAGCGGCCCGAAGTACAGAAGCGGCTCAAGGAACTGGGGGCGGTGGTCATCGGCGACACACCGGAGGCCTTCGGCAAGTTCCTGGTCCGGGACCAGAAACGCTGGGCCGGGGTGATCAAGGCCGCCGGCATCACCGCGGAATAGGCGCAGCGCCATGACCGGACTCTCGCGCGCGTACAGCATCGAAGACCTGCGCCGCGCGTCGCGTCGCCGTCTGCCCCGCGGCATCTTCGATTTCTTCGATGGCGGAGCCGAGGACGAACTGACGCTGGTCGACAATTGCGCGGTCTTCAGGCGGGTGAGGCTCGCTCCTCGCGCGCTGGTCGACGTCTCGGCGGTGGACACGGGCGCGCACGTGCTGGGCGCGCCATCCTGCCTGCCGCTGGCCGTCGCGCCTACCGGCGCTGTCGGGTTCGGCCGCCGCGGCGGCGACGTCGCCATCGCCCGGGCCGCTGCCCGGGCGGGCGTGCCCTATACGCTGTCGACCTCGGCCACGGCTTCGATCGAGCAGATCGCCGATGCCGCGCCGGGGCGCCTGTGGTTCCAGGCTTACATCCTGCGTCACCGGCCGCTGCTGGAGTCGCTGATCGCCCGTGCGCGGGCCGCCGACTATGAAGGCCTGATGATCACCGTCGACCTGCCGGTGGGCGGCAAGCGCGAGCGCGACTTCCGCAACAGCCTGTCTTTTCCGTTCCGCTATTCCGCGCGCAACCTGCGCGACTTCGCCAGCCGGCCGGCCTGGGCGCTGGACATGCTGTGCCGCGGCTTGCCCGTGATGGAAAACCTCAAGGAGCTGGAGGCGCCGGGCGCCGATGCCACGCGACTGGCCTCGTCCGTGGGCCGCAGCTACGATCCCTCGTTCGACTGGCCCCGCCTCGCGGCGCTGCGCGACCTGTGGCCGCGCAAACTGATCGTCAAGGGCGTGCTGCGCCCGGACGACGCGGACAGGCTGGCGCGCATGGGCTGCGACGCCGTGGTGGTGTCGAATCATGGCGGCCGCCAGCTGGACGGGGCGGTCGCGACGCTCGATGCCCTCCCTGGCGTGGTGCAGGCCGTCGCGGGCCGCATCGAAGTGCTGGTGGACGGCGGCGTGCGCCGCGGCGGCGACATCCTGAAGGCGCTGGCATTGGGCGCCAACGCCGTGCTGGTGGGGCGGGCCACGCTGTGGGGGGCGATTGCCGGGGGCGAGGAGGGCGCTGTTCGTGCACTCGACATCCTGCGCGAAGAGTTCCACCGCGGCATGCAGCTTTGCGGCGCGCGCCGCGTGGCGGAAATCGGCCCGGACCTGCTGTTCGGGTCGGCGTCCCGCCTGGCCCTCGTGGGTGCCCCGGCAGGGCCTGATTCATACGGCGCGCCACGCACGTATCAAAAAAATACGGTATAGTTGCGGTCTGCACGTGGGGCGGTAGCTCAGCTGGGAGAGCGTCGCGTTCGCAATGCGAAGGTCGGGAGTTCGATCCTCCTCCGCTCCACCAAGAATTCCTGAAAAAACAAGGCACTACGTCTGGCGATGTAGTGCCTTGTTTGCATTGCGGATCAGGGTTCGGGGCGTGGCCGGGCGCCTTGGGGGCCGGGGCGGCGGTGGCATCGGGCACCAATACGTATTCCGCCTGGGTGCCGTCGATCAGGTTGCCGAAGCGCCAGCCGGCCGTCGCCTTGTAGCCGTGGCAGCCGCACAGGCCTTGCGGCACCAGGTAGCTGCCGTCCTGCGAGGCCGCGCCATCCTGGGCGGCATAGGAATTGAAGTTGGGGCAGATGGCGCCGGCGATCACGCGCTGGCCTTCCCGGTAGCCGGTCACGGCGCTGCCGGGTCACGTCGGGGATGGGCTTGTCTGCAATCTCGATGCGCCCGGGCGCGACGAACACGGTGGTTTTCATCATGGCAGTCAACGCTCGGCCTCCATAAGCGAGGGGTTGGGGAACCGTGGTTGCAGCATGCCTGCCCGGGCATTACACAGGAGTTTCGGGCTCGCTGGATTGATCCATGTCATCTGCTTACGTAACCGGCGCGCTCGCGTACCCCCGGCGACGGCAATATGCTTAGAACCGCTGTTCATAAGATGCGGCCAATTTCGCCTTACTGCCCGCTAATCCGCATAAAATCTACGGTTTACGCCCGACGGCCGGTCATCGTTTGGTAAACTGGCCCGACTACCTAGACGGAATCCGACAGGCCATGGCCGCTTTCAATACCGAACGCGTCACGAGCGTTCACCACTGGAACGATACGCTCTTCAGCTTCAAGACCACTCGCGATCCTGCGCTGCGTTTCCACAATGGCCATTTCGTCATGATCGGCCTTGAAGTCGACGGCAAGCCGCTGATGCGCGCCTACAGCATCGCCAGCGCCAATTACGAAGAACACCTGGAATTCCTCAGCATCAAGGTGCCCAACGGCCCGCTCACTTCGCGCCTGCAGCACTTGAAGGAAGGGGATTCGATCCTGGTCAGCCGCAAGCCGGTCGGCACACTGGTGGCCGACGATCTGCTGCCCGGCAAGAACCTGTACCTGTTCGGCACCGGCACCGGTCTCGCGCCGTTCATGAGCATCATCAAGGACCCGGACATCTACGAGCGCTTCGAGAAGGTGGTGCTGGTGCACGGCGTGCGCTGGGTCAGCGAACTGGCCTACGCGGACTACATCAGCAACGAGTTGCCGAACAACGAATACTTCGGCGAGATGGTGCGCGACAAGCTGATCTACTACCCCACCGTCACGCGCGAACCCTTCCGCAACCAGGGCCGCATCACCGAGCTGCTGACCAGCGGCAAGCTGGCGGCGGACGTCGGCCTGCCGCCCATCAATCCCGAGCACGATCGCGCCATGCTGTGCGGCAGCCCGCACATGCTGGCCGACGTCAGCGCGATTCTGGACGGCCTCGGATTCAAGGTCTCGGAACATACCGGACATGCCGGCGATTACGTGGTCGAGCGCGCCTTCGTCGAAAAGTGACCGCATCCGCTCGACCATGACGAAACGGGGCATGTGGGCCCCGTTTTCTTTTCAGTGCAGCAGTTTTCCGGATTCGGCCAATTCGCGTATGCGCTGGACCGTATCCATGTCGGCCGCGATGTAGGCCTGCTTGCGCAGCCCGACGACGGTTTCGTCGAGCTCGCTGTGGCCTTCCTGCAGGTCCAGTTCGTAGATGAAGCGCAGGAACAGCACGCCCGGTTCGGGCTCTTCGATGCGCACCGTTGCTTCGCTGCGCGGCCACATCTCCGTGGCGGCCGCCAGTATCGTGACCTGCCGCATTGGCGTCAGGGTGACTTCGTCGCGGACCTGGAACGGTCCGAAGTCCAGCACACGCTTGAGCACGGTCTGGCCGGCCTGCACGGTCTCGTCCTCGATGACGCAGCTCTCCAGTCCCATGACGAATTCCGTGGGCTGGTGGGCGCGTATGAACAGCCCGCGCCAGATCTGCTCCCGCGTGAGGGGCGTGAGCAGGGGGACGAGCGGGTCGTTGATCTGGATGAGGTGTTCGAATCGAAGCATGGGGAGCGCGGTTCCTCGGCGGTCTACGCATAGGATACCGCGCCCGGGCGGGATCTCGCCGGCCAGGCGAGGGCGGCTCTTAGTCGATCAGCATCGGCAGCACCATCAATTGCTGGCCGTTGACGTGCATGCGCCGCTGCAGCGAGTTGATCGCCTGGTTGTGCAGCAGGCGGGTGACGAAGTTCTCGCGCTTGAAGACCAGCTTGCTGGCGAACACGATGGTGTTGGGATACTCCTGCAGCACTTCGGTGATGAGCTTCTCGAGGGTCTGCACGGCGTCGGTGCCGAATCCCAGCCTGCTGGTGGCGGCCATGCCGTAGCTGTTGCAGAAGCGTTCGAAGAACTTGAGCGAAGTGGTGGCCTGCAGTTTCATGGCCTCCATGGCTTCCTGCCCGCCGTAGACCTGGGCGTCCACGGTGCGAGCATTGATGAAGACGAAGTTCTTGAAGTGATCGGGGAACATGCGCTGCACCCACAGCAGCGCATGCAAGCCGCCGCCGCGGCTGGAGCCGACCAGGAATGCCGCGGTCGGCGCCTGCGGGTCCAGTGCCGGCGGCGAGCAGTCGGAGCCGAAGGTCTGGTCGGCGAAGATGTCGTCGATTGCCGCGATGCGGCGCCGGGTTTCGCGATAATGCGCCCGGATGCCGATGCAGATGAAAATCAGCACGCTGGTGATGAGCAGCGTGGCCCAGCCTCCCTCGAAGAATTTCTCGACGATGGTGACGACCAGGATGGAACTGGTGATGGCCAGCGCCACCAGGGACAAGGCCAGCCGGCGGCGCCAGTGCTTCTTGTGCACGGGCTTGTGGCGATTGCGGATCCAGTAGTGCGAAAGCCCGGCCAGCGACAGGCTGAAGGTCAGGAACACGTTGATGGAGTAGAGCACCACCAGCACCGAGACTTCGCCGCCGGTCAGGAGCAGGATGGCGAAGGCAGCGATGCCCATCAGCAGTATCCCGTTCTCGGTGACCAGCCGGTTCGACAGATATCGGAAACGGTGCGGCGTCCACGAGTCCGACGCCATGTTGGACAGGACCGACGGGCCGCCCAGGAAGCCCGTGTTGGCCGCCACGAACAACAGGCCGGCCTCGAAGGCCAGGACCACGGTCAAGGCCGCGAACAGGTTGCCGTCATTGAAGCCCATTTCCTGCAGCACATTGCCGAACACGACCGCATTGAGGGTCTGGCCTTCGACCGGCGTCGCGTTCCACAGCAGGTACAGCAGGATGATGCCGCCGGCGGTGAAGGCCAGGCTGATGGCCATGAGCAGCATGGTGAGCTTGCCGGTATGGACCACGGGTTCGGCGAGCCGGTCGACGTTGTTGGAGACCGCCTCGATCCCGGTATAGGTGCCGCCGCCCAGCGAATAGGCCTTCAGGAATACGGCCAGCACGAAGAACCAGCCGGCCTCCTGCGAGAACTCCCGGACTTCCCTCAGCGTGTCCGGGATCAGGAGCGGCAGCCCTTCGGCGTGCGCGAAAATGCCCCAGGCGATCAGGATGGCGTGCGTGACCACGAAGCCGGCGAAGATGGGCAGCAGGACCTTGATGCTTTCCTTGGCGCCGCGCAGGTTCAGCCAGAGCAGGAGGATCACCATCAGACAGGCGGTCCAGATCTTGAATGATTGCCAGTCGGCCGGGAGCAGCGAGAACAGCGCGTCCGTGCCGCTGGCTACCGATATGGCGATGGTCAGCACGTAGTCCACGATCAGCGCCGAGCCGGACACCAGGCCCGCCGAGGGGCCGAGCAGCGCGGTCGATACCCGGTATCCGCCGCCGCCGGTGGGGAACAGCTCGATGACCTGGTTGTAGGCGAGCGCGACGACGAATACCGTGATCGCGGTGGCGATGGCCAGGAACAGGGCCAGGTGAGTATGGCTGCCCAGGGCGCGGAACGCTTCTTCGGGACCGTAGGACGAGGACGAGAGCCCGTCGGCGCCCAGGCCGACCCAGGCCAGGAAGGCCGCCAGCGCGATCGAATGCCGGGTGTCGGGCGACAGCGGGTCGCGGGCCTTGCCCAGCAGGCGTTCGCGCCATGAGGATGCTTTCATACGGAGGGATTCCTGCTGCCTTTCTTGGTTGCGCGGCGCGCAGCGTACGCTTTTGGGACGGATCGCGCATAGAAAGCCATTCTAGCAACAAGGAAATTGTTACCCTTGGCGGGGGCGGCAACTATTGCAATCGAATTTCTGATAGCTTTGCACATAGGGTGCCGCTGGCGCCTGTCCCAGGATTCTCGAGGCAAGCATGAGCAAGCAAATCATCCATACCGATGCCGCGCCCGCGGCCGTCGGCCCGTATTCCCAGGCGGTGGCCGTGCCGGCCGGCGGCCGGACGGTATACCTGTCCGGGCAGATCGGCCTGGTGCCGGCCACGGGCGAACTCGAAACCGCCAGTTTCGAGGCCCAGGTGCGTCAGGCATTCGCCAACATGGAGGCCGTCGTGCGCGAAGCGGGCGGCACGCTCGACCAGGTGGTCAAGCTCACGCTGTTCCTGACCGACCTCTCCAAGTTCGGCACCGCCAACGAAATCATGGCCGAGGTCATCCCCCGGCCTTTCCCGGCCCGCTCCACCGTCGGCGTGGCCGCGTTGCCCAAGGGGGCCGAATTCGAGGTCGAGGCGGTACTGGTCGTCTGACCCGCCACGGGTGAATGGATTTGCGCGCAGCCGCCCCCGACGAAGCCGAACTGACGCCGCAGCAGCGCAAGATGCGCAAGCTGGGCCTGCGCGGCGCGGACGACTTCGTCCTGCACCTGCCCATCCGGTATGAGGACGAAACCCGGCTGACGCCCATCAAGCGGCTGCTGCCGGGCATGTGGGCGCAGGTCGAGGGGGAGGTGACGCGCTGCGAGGTCACCTACCGGCCCCGGCGGCAACTGGTGGCGGCGATCCAGGACGATACCGGGGAGCTGGGGCTGCGCTTTCTCAACTTCTACCCCAGCCAACAGAAGCAATTGGCGGTGGGGCGCCGCATCCGCGCGCGGGGCGAAGCCCGGGGCGGCTTTTTCGGCATGGAGATGGTGCACCCTCGTACCACCGTCGCCGACGAGGATACGCCGCTGCCGGATCGCCTGACCCCGGTCTATCCCACGACCGAAGGCCTGCCCCAGGCCACGTTGCGCAAGGCGATCGCCAGCGCGCTGCAGCAGGCGGACCTGCGCGACACGCTGCCGGAGGCGCTGCGCGAGCGCTACGGGTTGATGCCGTTCGAAGAGGCCGTGCGCCTCCTGCACGCGCCGCCACCCGAGGTGGCGACCCAGTCCCTGGTCGATCGGGCGCATCCGGCCTGGCTGCGCATCAAGTTCGACGAGCTCCTGGCGCAGCAGCTGTCGCTGGCGCGGGCGCGCGCGGCGCGGTTGGAGAAGCGCGCGCCGCCGCTGGCGCCCTCGACCGCGCCGGACGGGCTGGTCGCCCGCCTGCTCCGTACCCTGCCGTTCGAACTGACGGGCGCCCAGCAGCGAGTGAGGAATGAGATCGCCGCGGATCTTGCGCGGCCGCATCCCATGCAGCGTCTGCTGCAAGGCGACGTGGGCAGCGGCAAGACGGTGGTCGCGGCGCTTGCCGCCGCCCAGGCCATCGACAACGGCTTCCAGGCGGCGCTGATGGCACCCACCGAGATCCTGGCCGAGCAGCATTTCCGCAAGCTCGTGGACTGGCTGGAGCCTTTGTCGGTCAAGGTGGCCTGGCTGACCGGCAGCCTCACGCCCAAGGCGCGCCGCGAGGCGGCAGCCATGCTAGAAAGCGGCGAGGCGCAACTGGCGGTGGGGACGCAGGCGTTGATCCAGCAGCACGTCCAATTCGCCCGGCTGGGCCTGTCCATCGTCGACGAGCAGCACCGCTTCGGCGTGGGCCAGCGCCTGGCCCTGCGCAACAAGGGGGGCGAGGACGAAGTGTTCCCCCATCAGTTGATGATGTCGGCCACGCCCATCCCGCGCACCCTGGCGATGACCTTCTTTGCCGACCTGGACGTGTCCGTCATCGATGAGCTGCCCCCAGGGCGGGTGCCGGTCATCACCAAGCTGCTGTCGGATACGCGCCGCGACGAAGTCGTCGCGCGCATCCGCGAGGCCGCCCGGATCGGACGCCAGGTGTATTGGGTGTGCCCGCTGGTCGAAGAAAGCGAGACACTCGAGCTGCAGACCGCGGTCGATACGTTCGAGGCGCTGCGGCACGCGCTGCCTGAATTGCGCGTGGGACTGGTGCACGGGCGGCTGCCCACCGCCGAGAAGGCGGCGGTCATGCAGGCCTTCAAGCAGGGGGAACTGGACCTGCTGGTCGCCACCACCGTGATCGAAGTCGGCGTGGATGTGCCCAATGCCTCGCTCATGGTCATCGAGCACGCCGAACGCTTCGGCCTGGCCCAGCTCCACCAGTTGCGGGGCCGGGTGGGGCGCGGGGCGGCCGAGTCGGTCTGTGTGCTGCTGTACCAGGCTCCGTTGTCGCAGATCGCCAAGGCGCGGCTGCGCACCATGCACGAAACCACCGACGGCTTCGAGATCGCGCGGCGCGACCTCGAGCTGCGCGGTCCCGGGGAGTTCCTGGGCGTGCGGCAGTCCGGCCTGGCGCTGATGCGTTTCGCCGACCTGGAAAACGATCTCGAGATCGCCGAACAGGCGCACGAGGCCGCGGCCGATTTGCAGGCCCATGCCCCGGCCGTTGTCTCCGCCCATCTGGCGCGGTGGATGCGCGGAAGGGAAGATTTCCTCAAAGCTTGAAGAGAGGCGTGTCATGACCCTGACAGAATTGAAGTACATCGTGGCGGTGGCTCGCGAACGACATTTCGGCCGTGCCGCCGAGGCCTGTTTTGTCAGCCAGCCCACGCTGTCCGTGGCCATACGCAAGCTGGAGGACGAATTGGGCGTGACCCTGTTCGAGCGGGGCGGCACCGAGGTGGGCGTCACGCCCATCGGCCAGCGCATCGTCGCGCAGGCGCAGAAAGTGCTGGAGGAGAGCGCCAACCTGAAGGAGATCGCCAAGCAGGGGCACGACCCCCTGTCGGGCGCGCTGCGGGTCGGCGTGATCTACACCATAGGTCCCTATCTGCTGCCGCAACTGGTGCCCAAGCTGATCGAGATCGCGCCGCAGATGCCGCTGCTGCTGCAGGAGTATTTCACCGTACGGCTGCTCGAGCTGCTGCGCCAGGGCGAGATCGACTGCGCCATCATGGCGTTGCCGCTGCCGGACGCCGGCCTCGCGATCCAGCCGCTGTACGACGAACCGTTCGTCGTGGCGGTGCCCAAGGGCCATCCGCTCGCCAGCCGCAGCCATGTGAATGCCGAAGAGCTCAAGACGGAAACCATGCTGCTGCTTGGCACCGGCCACTGTTTCCGTGACCAGGTGCTGGAGGTTTGTCCCGAGCTGTCGCGCTTTTCCGCCACCAACGAGGGCATACAGCGAACCTTCGAGGGATCTTCGCTGGAAACCATACGGCACATGGTGGCATCGGGCATAGGCATCACGGTGCTGCCGATGTCGTCCGTGCCGGCCGAACCCGACGAACGCGACCTATTGCGGTACATCCCGTTCGAGGAGCCCGTGCCGGACCGCCGCGTCGTGCTGGCGTGGCGCAAGAGCTTCCCGCGCACGGCCGCGATCGAGACCCTGATCACGGCGATCCAGGCATGCCGGCTGAACGGCGTCACCATGCTCGACGCCAGCGAGCAGGCCGCATGACGGCACTTTGCGCTTGAGATGTTGCGATTCATCCCGATCTAGTATTCTGTGATGTCGGTTCCGACTTTTGACAAGGGAGTCAACAATGGCGAAGAAAGCAAGTCCCAAGAAAAACGGAAGCAATGCCAGTGCGGGTACCGCCCGCTCGTCCGCCGGTGCGCCTCGTATCGACATCGGCATCTCGGACAAGGACCGTGCCGCGGTGGCCGGGGGCTTGTCCAAGCTGCTGGCCGATACCTACACGCTGTACCTCATGACGCACAACTTCCACTGGAACGTGACGGGGCCGATGTTCAACACCCTGCATGCCATGTTCATGACCCAGTACACGGACCTGTGGAATTCCATCGACGACGTGGCCGAGCGCATCCGCGCCCTGGGCCATTTCGCGCCGGGTACCTACCGGGAGTTCGCCAAGCTCACGACCATCAGCGAGCCGGCCGACGTGCCGGAGGCGCTCGAGATGGTGCGCCAGCTGGTGGTGGGGCACGAGGCCGTGGCCAAGACCGCGCGCAACACGCTCAAGGTGGCCGATGCGGCCAATGACGAGCCCACCGCCGACCTGTTGACCCAGCGTCTGGAGTTCCACGAGAAGACGGCCTGGATGCTGCGCAGCCTGCTGCAGTAAGTCCGTTTGCGCCGCCGGCCGCGGAACGGGTTCGCAATCGTTCGTCCTGCGGTCCGCCTCCAGGAAATCCCTGCATCGCCATGGGCGCGATGCAGGGATTTTTTCTATTTTCTTCCCGCGCCGTTCGTCCGAAAATTATTTGAAGTTTAAAAATTTTAGGCTAAAGTAATTTCGATCAGTCAATGCGCGGCCAGGCGGCCGCGCGCACCGCTGGAGAGACGAACCATGGAACGCTCGGGACACCTCGATACGTTTGCGCGCGATCATCTTCCCCCTCCCGAGGCGTGGCCGGAGTTCCTGCTCGATCATCCCGCCGTCCGCTATCCCGCCCGGTTCAATTGCGCCGCCGAGCTGGTGGACGGCGCGGTGGCGGCAGGGCATGGCGAGCGGCCGGCGATCTGGACGCTCGCCGGCGGCAAGCCGGTGGCCATCAGCTACCGCGAACTGCAAGGGCGGGTCGACCGCCTGGCGCGTGTGCTGACCGAGGACATGGGGCTGGTGCCGGGCAACCGGGTGCTGCTGCGGGGGCCGAACAACCCCGCCATGGCCACGGCCCTGCTGGCCACCATCAAGGCTGGCCTGGTGGCGGTGCCGACCATGCCGCTGCTGCGCGCGGCCGAGCTCAAGCCCATACTGGACAAGGCCCAGGTGAGCGCCGCGCTATGCGATGTCCGCCTGCGCGACGAACTCGAGGCTTGCACGCGTCCGGGGCCGTCGCACTGCCCGACGCTCGCCCAGGTGCGCTATTTCAATGACGAAGGGCCGGAGTCGCTGGAAAGCCTGGCGCGCGGCAAGACCGTGCCATTCCCGGCCTGCGACACGGCGGCCGACGACGTCTGCCTGATCGCGTTCACCAGCGGAACCACGGGCAGCCCCAAGGGTTGCATGCATTTCCATCGCGACGTGCTCGCCATGTGCGACCTGTTCCCGCGTTCCATCCTGAACGTGCGTCCCGACGACATTTTCTGTGGCACGCCGCCGCTGGCCTTCACGTTCGGCCTGGGCGGCATGCTGTGCTTTCCGCTGCGGGCGGGCGCCTCCACCGTGCTGGCCGAGAAGCTGACCCCTGCCACGCTGCTGGAGACCATCCAAGCCGCCCGGGCCACCATCGTCTTCACCGCGCCGACGTTCTACCGCCAGATGGCGGCCCTGGCGCCAGGCTATGACGTGTCCAGCCTGCGCCACTCGGTCTCGGCCGGCGAGGCGCTGCCCGACGCCACGCGCCAGCTGTGGAAGCAGGCGACCGGCGTGGAAATGACCGATGGCATCGGCAGCACCGAAATGATCCACATCTTCATTTCCAGCGCCGGCGCGCAGGTCCGGCGGGGCGCCATCGGCAAGGTGGTGCCGGGATACGAGGTACGCATCGTCGACGAGGCCATGCGGCCGCTGCCGCCGGGCACGGTGGGGCGGCTGGCGGTGCGCGGCCCGACCGGCTGCAAGTACCTGGCCGACGAGCGGCAGGCCAATGCCGTCAAGCAGGGCTGGAACCTGACCGGCGACTCGTTCCTGATGGACGAGGACGGCTATCTCTATTACCAGGCCCGTACCGACGACATGATCATCTCGGCGGGCTACAACATCGCCGGCCCGGAGGTGGAAAGCGCGCTGCTGCAGCACGAGGCGGTGGCTGAATGCGGGGTGATCGGCGTGCAGGACGAAGAGCGGGGGCAGGTGGTGACGGCGTTCGTCGTGCTGCGGCCGGGGTTCCCGCCGGGAGACGACCTGGTCAAGGCCTTGCAGGACCACGTCAAGCGCACCATCGCCCCTTACAAGTACCCGCGCGTCATCCGCTTCGTCGATACCTTGCCTCGCACCGAGACCGGCAAGCTCAAGCGGTTCGCCCTGCGCACGCTCTAGGGCCTGGCCGGCCCCGGACGGCCGCCGGGAATCCCGGCGGCTTGTTACCATATGGGGATGAACAGCTCGCTTCCCCTGACGATATCCCAGCGCCTGGGCCTCTACGCGCGCCTGGTGCGGATCGACAAGCCCATAGGCATACTGCTGCTCGTCTGGCCGACGCTCTGGGCGCTATGGGCCGCGAGCGAGGGGCGCCCCTCCTGGTATTTCGTTTTTGCCTTCGTGGCGGGCACAGCGCTGATGCGCTCGGCGGGCTGCGCCATCAACGATTACTTCGACCGCGACGTCGACCGCCATGTCGAGCGTACCCGCGACCGGGTGCTGACCTCCGGGCTGATCACCGCCAACGAGGCGCTGGGCGTGTCGGTCGCGCTGGCCCTGGTGTCGCTGCTGCTGATCCTGCCGATGAACCGGCTGGTCTGGGCCTTGTCCGTGGTGGCGGTTTTCCTGGCGGCCACGTATCCCAAATTCAAGCGCTTTTTCGCCATCCCGCAGGCCTACCTTGGCATTGCCTTCGGTTTCGGCATCCCGATGGCCTACGCCGCGGTGCTGGAGACCGTGCCCTTGGAAGGCTGGATCATGCTCGCAGCCAACATTTTCTGGGCCATGGCCTACGACACCGAATACGCCATGGTCGACCGGCCGGACGACCTGAAGCTGGGCTTGCGCACCTCGGCCATTACCTTTGGCAAATGGGACGTCGCGGCCGTGGGGCTGTGCTATGCCGCGACCCTGGCGCTGCTGGGGGTGGCCGGCGCCAGGCTGGGCTATGGATGGGCTTACGCGGCCGGCCTGGCCGGGGCCGCGGCCATTGCCGTGCGGCACCTCTGGTGGATACGGGACCGGGATCGGGCGGCGTGTTTCCGCGCCTTTCTGCACAACACCTGGTTCGGTTTCTCGGTGTTTGCAGGCATTTTCGTGCAGACCACGCTGTTGGGCTAGGACGGACCTTCGCCGCCATGTCGTCCATTGCCGACCATCTTCGCGCCGTCCGCGCCCGCATGGAGCGCGCCGCCCTGGCCTGCGGCCGAGATCCCGCGCACGTATCGCTGCTCGCGGTGTCCAAGACGTTCCCGCCGGAAGCGGTCCGGGAAGCCTATCGCGCCGGCCAGCGCGCATTCGGGGAAAGCTACGTCCAGGAGGCGGTCGAAAAGCTGGCGGGCCTGGAAGACCTGCGCGCCGATACCGAGTGGCATTTCATCGGACCCCTGCAGAGCAACAAGGCCAGGCACGTGGCCGCCCATTTCGATTGGGTCCACAGCATAGACCGGCTGAAGATCGCCCAGCGCCTGTCGGACCTCAGGCCCGCCGGGGCGGCGGACTTGCAGCTGTGCATACAGGTCAACATCGATGCCCAGCCCACCAAGAGCGGCGTGGCGCCGGACGAGGCGCTAGAGCTGGCGCTCGCCATCCAGGGGCTGCCGCGCCTCCGCTTGCGGGGCCTGATGTGCATCCCGGCTCCGCAGCAGGACCCTGTCCGGCAACGCGAGGTATTCGCGCGCCTGGCGGACCTGATGCACGAGCTGAACCGGGCCGGGCTGAGGCTCGACACCTTGTCGATGGGCATGTCCGACGACCTGGAGGCCGCGGTGGCGGCCGGGGCTTCCATCGTGCGGGTCGGTACCGCGATTTTCGGCGCACGCCAATGAATGGATGCGCGTAGCACTATGGATATTGATATGAACCAAGAGCTTTCGATCGCATTCATCGGCGGCGGCAATATGGCCGCCGCGCTGATTTCCGGGCTGGCGGGCAAGTTCTGCCCCATGGCCAACGTCCACGTCGTCGAGGTGAACGAGACTTCGCGCAGGGCGTGGGCAGAACGCGGCGCCACCGTCTCGGCGGCGCCGGATGCCGCGCTGTCGCGCTGCAAGATCTGGGTCTATGCGGTCAAGCCGCAAGTCATGAAGGAAGTCGTCGCCGCCACCCGGCCGTGGCTGAAGGACAGCCTGGCCATCAGCATTGCCGCCGGCATCCGCGCGGCCGACCTGGCTCGCTGGCTCGGAACCGAGGCCGACCCGTGGCCGCGCGTGGTGCGCTGCATGCCCAATACTCCGGCGCTGATCGGGCAGGGCGTCACGGGCTTGGCCGCGCTCGCAGGCGTCGGCGAGCAGGATCGCGCGCAGGCCGAGGCCGTGCTCCAGGCAGTGGGCCAGACCGTCTGGGTCGCGCGCGAGGACGACCTGGACGGCGTGACGGCCTTGTCGGGCAGCGGCCCGGCCTATGTGTTCCTGTTCATCGAAGCGCTCGTCGAAGGCGGCCGCGCCGTGGGCCTGGACGAGGAACAATCGCGCAAGCTGGCCCTCGCCACGCTGGCCGGGGCCACCAGCCTGGCCGCGGAGTCCTCCGAGCCCCCATCGGTATTGCGCGAGCGCGTGACCTCCAAGGGCGGCACCACCGCCGCCGCCCTCGACGTCCTGGCCGAGGCGGGGTTCAGGCAAGCCGTGGTTCGCGCCATGCAGGCCGCCGCCCGTCGCGCGCAAGAGATGGGCGATGAGTTCGGAAAGTAGTCCCGGCAATGTAAGCTCGGTCGCGCGGCATCCTCCTTTCATTCTTTTCTGGTTCGGCCGGGTCATGTCGACCCTGTCGTTCCAGATGCTGTCCGTGGCCGTGGGCTGGCAGGTTTACGAGCTCACCGGCAGCGCCTTCGATCTGGGGCTGGTCGGGCTGGCGCAGTTCGTGCCCATGGTGCTCCTGACCTTCGTCGTCGGCCAGGTGGCGGACCGCTACGACCGGCGCGCCATTGCCAGCGTCTGCATGGTCGTGGAGTCGCTCGCGGCGGGCGCACTGGCGCTGGGCACGTATCACGGCTGGCTCACGCGCGATGCCATCCTGGCCCTCGTCGCCCTGGGCGGCGCCGCGCGCGCGTTCGAATCGCCCACCATGGCGGCGCTGGTGCAGGGCGTGGTGCCGCGCCCGCTCATTCCGCAGGCCGCGGCCTGGTCCACCTCGGCCACGCAGACCGCCCACATACTGGGGCCGGCGCTGGGCGGGCTGCTCTACGGCCTGGGTTCGATGACGGCCTATGTGGTGGCGTGCGCGTTCTTCTTCGTCGGCGGAGTGCTGGTGGCGTTCATCCGCGCCGAACGCGCCGCGGCCACGCGCGAGCCCGTCACGTTGAAGTCCGTCTTTTCCGGCATCGCGTTCATCCGCAGCCGGCCGGTGATACTGGGCACCTTGTCGCTGGACCTGTTCGCGGTGCTGCTGGGCGGCGCCACCGCGCTGCTGCCGATCTATGCGCGCGACATCCTGCACACCGGGCCGTGGGGCCTGGGCCTGCTGCGCACCGCGCCCGCCCTGGGGGCGCTCGCCATGTCCATCTTCCTCGCCCATTATCCGATCAAGCGCAACGTCGGCCGCATGCTGTTCTCGTCCCTGGTCGTCTTCGGCCTGGCCACGATCGTGTTCGGGTTGTCGTCGCATCTGGCATTGTCCATGGCGGCGCTGTTCGTGCTGGGCGCCTCGGACGTCGTCAGCGTCGTGATCCGGTTCACGCTGGTCCAGTTGCAGACACCGGCGGAAATGCTGGGCCGGGTGAGCGCGGTGAACTCTTTGTTCGTGGGTACCTCGAACCAGTTGGGAGAGTTCGAGTCCGGCGTGACGGCCGCGCTGTTCGGCGTGGTGCCGGCCGTGCTGATCGGCGGCGCCGGCACGATCGCGGTCGCGTTGCTGTGGATGGTATTGTTTCCCCAGCTGCGCCGCTTGAAGTCGCTGGAAGGCTAGGGCCTGTCCGGGCGCGATACTTGCAGCTCCGCCGCCCGCCCCGCGGCACGTGCCGCATTCGCCAGGATTCCGGAGGAAGCACGCCATGTCTTTGCATCCCGTAGTACAGGAAGTCACCGAACGCATCGTCGCGCGCGGCGGGGAACGGCGCCGCCGGTGGCTGGAGGAGACGCGCGGCCGGGCGGGATCCCGCGTCCAACGCAGCCATCTTTCGTGTACCAATCTCGCCCATGGCTTTGCCGCCATGCCCGAGCGTGCCAAGGTGCTGCTGAAGGTCCAGGAACGGCCCAACGTGGCCATCGTGTCGTCCTACAACGACATGCTGTCCGCGCACCAGCCGCTGGGCGATTTCCCGGCCTGGCTCAAGGAGGCCGCGCTCGAGGTAGGGGCCACGGCGCAGTTCGCGGGCGGCGTGCCGGCCATGTGCGACGGCGTTACCCAGGGCCAGGCCGGCATGGAGCTGTCGCTGTTCTCGCGGGACGTCATCGCCATGGCCACGGCCGTGGCCTTGTCGCACCAGATGTTCGACGCGGCGCTCTACCTTGGCATATGCGACAAGATCGTTCCGGGCCTTGTCATGGGGGCGCTGGCCTTCGGCCACCTGCCGGCGGTCTTCGTGCCCGGCGGACCCATGACCACGGGCGTGGGCAACGACGACAAGGCCAAGGTGCGGCAGCTGTATGCCGAAGGCAAGGTCGGGCGCGACGAACTGCTGGAGGCCGAAAGCCGGGCCTACCATGGCCCGGGCACCTGTACCTTCTACGGCACCGCCAATTCCAACCAGATGCTGATGGAATTCATGGGCCTGCATTTGCCGGGGACGTCCTTCGTCAATCCCTACACGCCGCTGCGCGAAGCGCTGACCCGCGAAGCCGCCAGGCAGGCGGTCTCGCTCTGGCACGGCGGCGGGCGCTATACCCCCATATGCGAGGTGCTGGACGAGCGGGCCTTCGTCAACGGCATCGTAGGCCTGATGGCGACCGGCGGTTCGACCAACCATACCTTGCACCTGGTGGCCATGGCGCGGGCGGCCTGCATCGAGCTGAACTGGGACGATTTCCAGGCCATCTCCGACGTGGTGCCGCTGCTCGCCCGCGTCTACCCGAACGGCAAGGCCGACGTGAACGGCTTCCGTGACGCCGGCGGCCTGCAATTCGTCATTCGCCAGCTGCTGGAGGCGGGCCTGCTGCACGAAGACGTCAATACCGTGGTCGGCCCAGGCCTGGCCGCCTATTGCCGCGAACCCTATCTGCAGGACGGCCGGCTGGCGTGGCGCGATGGCGCGACTGCCTCGGCCGACGAGACCATCGTCCGCCCCATCGACCGCCCGTTCCTGCCCAATGGCGGCTTGCGGGTGCTGGAAGGCAATATCGGCCGTTCCATCATCAAGACGTCGGCGGTGGACCCCGCCCATTTCGTGGTGGAAGCGCCCGCCATCGTCTTCAATGACCAGGATGAGGTGCTCGCGGCCTTCCAGCGCGGGGAGCTGGAGCGCGATTTCGTTGCCGTCGTGCCGTGGCAAGGCCCGGCTGCCAATGGCATGCCCGAGCTGCACAAGCTGACGCCCACGCTGTCGGTGTTGCAGGGGCGCGGGTTCCGCGTTGCGCTGGTGACCGACGGGCGCATGTCGGGCGCCTCCGGCAAGGTACCCGCCGCCATTCACGTCACGCCGGAAGCCTTGAAGGGCGGGACCATCGGCAAGGTGCGCACCGGGGACATGGTGCGGGTCGACGCCGCGCGTGGGGAGTTGGAAGTGCTCGCGGACCTGGCCGCGCGTCCCGCGGCTGAGGTGCCGGACTTGCGGCCGCATCACCGGGGCATAGGCCGCGATTTGTTCGGGAACATGCGCAAGTCGGTGAGCGCCGCCGAGCAGGGCGCTTGCACGCTCTTCGCGGACGAGGACGACGCGCCCGGCGAGGTGGCGGCGCCCCGGGCGGCCGCCACCTCGGACAGGCTTTGAGGCGGGGCCCGTTCCCGCCGCGGAACAGGCCGGTTCAGCCGCCGGCGAAGAAGGCGAACCGGACCAGGAACAGAATGGCGATCAGCCAGGCCGCGGGATGGATTTCGCGGACGCGGCCGGTGCACGCCTTGAGCACGACGTAGCTGATGAAGCCGAAGGCCAGGCCGGTGGCGATCGAATAGGTGAAAGGCATGGCCAGGGCGGTCAGCGCGGCGGGAATTGCCTCGGTGATGTCGTCCCACTTCACGTCGATCAGCTCGCGCATCATCAGTCCGGCCACGTACAGCAGCGCGGGCGCGGTGGCGTAGGCGGGCACCGAGCCGGCCAGCGGCGAGATGAACAGCGCGGCGAGGAACAGGATGCCCACGACCAGCGCCGTCAGCCCGGTGCGGCCGCCCGCCTGGACGCCGGAAGCGCTCTCGACATAGGCGGTGGTGCTGCTGGTGCCCAGCAGCGAACCGGCGGTGATGGCGGTGCTGTCGGCCAGAAGAGCGCGGCCGATGCGGTTCTTGCCCTCGACCAGCAGGCCGGCGCGCTTGGCCACGCCCATCAGCGTGCCGGTGGCGTCGAAAACTTCGACCAGCACGAACACCAGCACCACGTGCAGGAAGCCCATGTGCAGGGCGCCGATGATGTCCAGCTGCAGGAAGGTGGGCGCGAGGCTCGGCGGGCTGGAGAAGAGGCCCTGGAAGTTGTTGATGCCCAGCAGCATGCTCAGCACCGTGATGATCAGGATGCCCAGCAGGATCGCGCCGCGGATCTTGAGCGCATCCAGCACGGCGATGATGAAAAAGCCGAGTATCGCCAGCAGCGCGCCGGGCTTGTGCAGGTCGCCCAGCGTGATCAGGGTGGCGGGGCTCGCCACGACGATGCCGGAGCTGCTGAGGGCGATGATGGCCAGGAACAGCCCGATGCCCGCCGCGATGGCGCTGCGCAGGGAGGGGGCGATGCCCGCGATCAGCCACGTTCGCACGCCGGTGACGGTGAGCAGGATGAAGATCACCCCGGAAATGAAGACCGCGCCGAGCGCCTGTTGCCAGGTGAAGCCGAGGGTCGCCACGACGGTGAACGCGAAGAAGGCGTTCAGCCCCATGCCGGGAGCCATGCCTATGGGGTAATTGGCGACGAAGGCCATCATCAGCGATCCGATCGCCGCCGCCAGGCAGGTGGCGGCGAAGACGGCGCCGCGATCCATGCCCGTGGTGGACAGGATCTGCGGGTTGACGAAGATGATGTAGGACATGGTCAGGAACGTGGTGATTCCCGCCAGCAGCTCGGTACGGACGTTGGTGCCGTGTTCGTTGAGTTTGAATAGGCGCTCTAGCATGGTGGCTTCCAGGTCGGGTGCATGGACGATGGCGGGAAGCCATGCGAAGCGCCCGGCCCGGAGCCGCGTTTATCGTTGCGGTTCTGCGCGTTCCGGATTGCGGCCCATCGACGGCCTGTTTTCCCCCCAGGCGCATATTAGGGGCGGGGCCGCAAAATGAAAAGCCAAGTCCGGCCTCATTTCCCGCAGCAAGGCGGTGCCGCGTGCCCTGGCCGGCCGAAGTCTGTCGTTCGAGTCTTCCAGCGGGCCGATGCGCCCGCCGGCCGGCGCGGGCGCGCCTCGTGCCCGGGCTCAGCGCTGCTGGCCCTGCTGTTTGAGCTGGACGTTGTTCTTGACGTCCTGCACGCCGTCGATGCCGCGCGCAACGCGAACCGCGGAGTCGATCTGCGCCTCGTCGTCGGCCGTGCCGGCCAACTGCACGACGCCGTTCACCGTCGTGACCTTGATGCTCAGGGACTGGGTGGCCTGTTCCTTCAGCAGTGCCGCCTTGACCTTGGTGGTGATCATCGCGTCGCTGGCGTATTCGCCCGCCGACCGCTTGGGAGACGGGCTGGCGGATTCGGCCATGACCATCGGGGAAGCCGCGGCAAAGGCGGCGACCATGGCGGCGATCATCAGTTTGCGTGTGGTCATCGATCTCTCCTGGAATCGGCCGACCCGGCAATGCCGGTGCCGGAGAGCGGCGAGCCGCTTCCCGGCGTGGCCGGACCATCCCAACATACGAGGGCGCTTCGGCGGGTGTCAAAGCGGCGTGTGAATATTTGTAAGCGCGCACGTCCGCGCCTGGCCGCGCTCCGGGCGCCTGCGTGCAAGCCGTCACGTTTGCAAGGGATGCGTGGCACATGTAACGGGTATCCGCGCCACAACTGCCGGCGCGCCTACAATGGGCGTTCTTCTGGAAATCCCATGTTCAGCTATCGCCACGCCTTTCATGCCGGCAACCATGCCGACGTGCTCAAACACCTCGTCCTGGTGCAATTGCTGCGCTATTTCGCGCAGAAGGATACGCCCTACTGGTACATCGACACCCACGCGGGGGCGGGCGCCTATGCGCTCGACGGCGATTGGGCGGACAAGACCGCCGAATCCGGGACCGGCATCGCGCGCCTGTGGACGCGCGCCGACCTGCCGGCCGCCGTGGCCGAGTACGTGGAGGAGGTGGAGGCCTTCAACGGCGACGAGTTCCTGCGCAGCTATCCCGGCTCTCCGTTCCTGGCGGCGCAGGCGATGCGCGAGCGCGACCGGCTGCGCCTGTTCGAGCTGCATCCCACCGAGATCGACGTCTTGCGCCGCAATGTCGGGCAACTGGGCAGGGACGTCGGCCGCCACACCATGGTCTATGCGGCGGACGGTTTCGAGGGCGTAAAGGCGCTGCTGCCGCCGCCTACTCGCCGCGGCATCGTCCTGATCGATCCTTCGTACGAAGACAAGCGCGACTACGCGCGCGTCGTCCAGTGCCTGGAGGAAGGGCTCAAGCGGTTCGCCACGGGCTGCTATGCGATCTGGTATCCGCTCGTCCAGCGGCGCGAGGCGCAGCAACTGCCCGCCAGGCTCGCCCGCGTGCCGGCGCGCGCGTGGCTTGATGTCACCCTGACGGTGCGCAAGCCCACGGGGGACGGGCTGGGCCTGCACGGCAGCGGCATGTTCGTGGTCAATCCGCCGTGGTTGCTGGAGTCGGCCTTGAAGGAAGTCATGCCGTGGCTCACCGACGTGCTGGCGCAGGATGCCGGCGCCCGGTTCTCGCTCGAGAGCCGGCAGGCCTAGGCGGCTGGAGTCATTCCCCCCGGATGTTGTTGCGCCGGATGACGTCGCCCCACAGCGCGATCTCGCTGGCCACATACGCGGCGAAATCGCCGCTGTTCTTGTAGTCGATCTGGACGCCGGTCTTGCGCATGACCTCCACGACCGACGGATCTTCCAGCGCCTTGCGGCTTGCTTCGTCGAGCCGCTGCACGACCGCGGGCGGGGTGCCGGCCGGTGCGAAGATGCCGGCCCAGGTGGCCGAAACGACCGAAGGGTAGCCTTTTTCGGCGAAGGTGGGCACCTCCGGCAGCGCGAAATGGCGGGCCTTTGCCGCCACGGCCAGGGCGCGCGTCTTGCCCGCCCGCAGATTGGGCAGCGATACCGCGACGGTGTCGAACATCATGGTGATGTTGCCGGCCAGCAGGTCCAGCGACGCCGGGGCGCCGCCCCGGTAGGGCACGTGGACCAGATCGACCTTCGCCGCCTGCTTGAAGAGTTCGCCGGCCAGGTGCAGGGAAGTGCCGTTGCCGGCCGAGCCGAACGTCAGCTTGCCCGGCTCGCGCTGCGCCTGCGCGACCAGGTCCTCGACCGAGCGGATGGCGGACGAGGACTGGACCGCGAGGACATTGGGCACGGAACCCCAATGGGAGACGGGTACGAAGTCCTTGACCGCGTCGTAGGAAAGCTGGGAATACAACGAAGGATTGACGCCATGCGTTGCCGAGGTCCCCACCAGCAGGGTATAGCCCGTGGGGGATGCCTTGGCCACCTGGGCCGCGCCGATGTTGCCGCCGGCTCCCGGCTTGTTCTCGATCACCACCGGTTGGCCGACTTCGCGGCTCAGGGCCGCGCCGACTGCGCGCGCCATCTGGTCGATGGCGCCGCCGGCGGCGAACGGCACGACCATCTGTATCGGCCGGCTGGGATAGTCCTGGGCGGCCGCCTGGAGCGGCCAACTGCCGAGCGCGGAGGCGGCCACGGCGAGGGCGCCGGCCGTCCGCCGGTGGCGGATGAGAAAAGCCATGATGTCTCCTGGTGTTTTTATCGTCGGCCGGGATAGCGCGTCAGCCCTTGGCCTGGGTGTCCTGCCTGGCCTCGTGCTCGGCGATGTTGGCGAGCAGCTCGGCGCCGCGATTGGCCGCCGACAGGCCCCGGAACAGGAAGCACAGGCTGACCACCGCCTGCATTTCTTCCCAGGTCGCGCCGGCGCGGCGCGCGGCGATGCCATGCAGGACCGCCGCATCGCTCATGTCCATCAACAGCATGCCGAACAGCATCAACTGCGCCGTCTTCACGTCGAAGCACTTCGGATACATCGCGTGCTCGCGCATCTTCTCCTGCAGGTCCACGAGGGCCGGGTCGAGCGCCCCAGTGACCGAGAGGCGAGCCTCGATGCGCGGGGGGACGAAGCCGATCAGTTCCTGATAGATGGCTGCGCGATCTTCCAGCGAGCGTTCGGAATCGGCGTACTCGCCGATACGGGCCTTGACGACCGCACGGTCGATGCGTTTGGGTAGCATAGGGAATCTCCGGTTGTCGATTTTCGTTTATATTTATTTAAATCGATTTTACAGTCAATATCGATTTTTAATCGTTTCGGCCCCAGCAGGCCTGCCATGAGCACATCCCTGACCTCGCAACTGACCCAATCCCTGCGCGACGAACTGTTGAACGGCACGTTCAAGCCGGGGCAGCAGTTGCGGCTGAATCATCTCAGCCAGCGGTTCAACGTGAGCCTGAGCCCGCTGCGCGAGGCGCTTTCCCGGCTGACGGCAGAAGGGCTGGTCATCGCCCACGACCAGCGGGGCTACCAGGTGGCGCCTGTGTCCGTGCGCAACCACAAGGAGATCACGGACCTGCGGACCATGCTGGAGCCTCATGCGCTGATGATCTCGATGGCGCAGGGAGGAGAGGACTGGGAAGTCGCCGTGCTCGCCGCGCACCATCGCCTGCAACAGGTGGAAAAGCGTGCCGCCTCGGATCCCGAGGCCTTGCTGGAGTGGGAGGTCCGCCACCGCGAATTCCACATGACGCTGATCAGCGGCGGCCAGATGCCCGTGCTGGCCCAGTTCTGCGAAAAGCTGCTGGCCTTCTCCGACCGCTACCGCCGCATCTTCCTGCGGCAGCGGCCGCTCGACCGCGACATTCCCGACGAGCACGAAGCCATCCTGGCCGCCACGCTGGGACGGGAAGAAGAGCGCGCGGGCGCTTTGCTCAGGCAGCACATCGAGCGCACGGCCGCCAACATCGCGATCCTGCTCGAACAATGGGAGTCGGGCGTCCGCGATCCGGCCGGGCCCCTCGCCCGCAGGGACGGCATCGCCGCCGAGTGAACGAAGAAAAGGGCCTGCGGGTCGCCCCGCAGGCCCTCGAACCGCCAACCCAGCATGGACTCAGGCGGGTACTGCAACCGCTTCCGGCACTTCGGTTTCCACCGAGGAGCGGATCAGGTAGTCGAAGGCGCTGAGCGCGGCCTTCGAGCCTTCGCCCGTGGCAATGATGATCTGCTTGTACGGCACGGTCGTCACGTCGCCCGCGGCGAACACGCCGGGCACCGAGGTCTGGCCCTTGGCATCGACCTCGATCTCGCCGTGCTTGCTCAGCGCCACGGTGCCCTTGAGCCATTCGGTGTTCGGCACCAGGCCGATCTGCACGAAGACGCCTTCGAGCTCGACGTGCTGCAGTTCGCCCGATTGCCTGTCCTTGTACGTCAGGCCGTTGACCTTCTTGCCGTCGCCGGTGATCTCGGTCGTTTGCGCCTGCGTGATCACCTTGACGTTGGGCAGGCTGTTCAGCTTGCGCTGCAGCACCGCGTCGGCGCGCAGTTCAGGGGCGAATTCGAGCAGAGTGACGTGCTCGACCAGGCCGGCCAGGTCGATCGCCGCTTCCACGCCCGAGTTGCCCCCGCCGATGACGGCCACGCGCTTGCCCTTGAACAGAGGGCCGTCGCAGTGCGGGCAGTATGCCACGCCGTGGTTGCGGTACTCGCGCTCGCCCGGCACGTTCACCTCGCGCCACCGGGCGCCGGTGGCGAGGATGACCGCGCGGCTCTTGAGCACGGCGCCGTTGGCCAGCTTGACCTCGATCTGCCTGGTGCCCGGCACCAGCGCTTCGGCGCGCTGCGCGTTCATGATGTCGACGTCGTACGCCTTGACGTGTTCTTCCAGCGCGGTGGCGAACTTGGGTCCTTCGGTCTCCTTGACGGAGATGAAGTTCTCGATCGCCAGCGTATCGAGCACCTGCCCGCCGAAGCGCTCGGCCACCACGCCCGTGCGTATGCCCTTGCGCGCCGCGTAGATGGCCGCGGCCGCGCCGGCCGGACCGCCGCCGACGATCAGCACGTCGTACGGTTCGCGGGCGTTGAGCTTCTCGGCATCGCGTTGGCTGGCGTTGCTATCGAGCTTGGCGAGGAATTCCTCCACGCCCATGCGGCCCTGGCCGAACACTTCGCCGTTCAGGAATATCGTGGGCACGGCCATGACCTGGCGCTTTTCCACTTCGTCCTGGAACAGGGCGCCATCGATGGTGACCTGGCGGATGCGCGGATTCAGCAGCGACATCACGTTCAGCGCCTGCACGACCTCGGGGCAGTTCTGGCAGGACAACGACACGTAGGTCTCGAACGAGAAATCGCCGTCCAGGTTCTTGATCTGCTCGATCACGTCGGGGTCGAGCTTGATCGGATGGCCGCCGGCCTGGAGCAGCGCCAGGACGAGCGACGTGAATTCGTGGCCCAGGGGGATGGCGGCAAAGCGGATGCCGATATTTTCGCCGGGGCGGTTGATGGTGAACGAGGGCTTGCGCTCGTCGTCGTCGCGTCGCTCGATCAGCGTGATGCGATCCGACAGGCCCGCAATCTCCGTCAGGAGTTCGGCGAGCTCACGCGATTTCTCGCCATCGTCGAGGGACGCGACGATCTCGATCGGCTGCGTGATCTTTTCCAAATAGGCTTGCAACTGGTTCTTGAGATTGGCGTCCAACATATTCGCTCCCTTCGCTCCGTGTCTTGTGTTTTCGGATGGAGCCCGGGCCGCTTGTGGCGTCCCGGGCGGTACTGCTTGATACGGGTTATTGCTTGACTGCGATGTCCCCTTGCCCGATGGCGCCCCGGGTAGGGGCGGCCATCGTCGGGCGGGGCCTTAGATCTTGCCGACCAGGTCCAGCGAAGGAGCCAGCGTCTTTTCGCCTTCCTTCCACTTGGCGGGGCACACTTCGCCCGGGTGGTTGGCCACGTAGATGGCGGCCTTGACCTTGCGCAGCAGTTCCTTGGCGTCGCGGCCGATGCCTTCGGCAGTGACTTCCACGGCCTGGATCACGCCCTGCGGATCGATGATGAAGGTACCGCGGTCAGCCAGGCCCTGGCCTTCACGCAGCACTTGGAAGTTGGTGGCCAGTTCCCAGGTGGGGTCGCCGATCATCGTGTACTTGATCTTGCCGATGGCGGGCGAGGTGTCGTGCCAGGCCTTGTGCGAGAAGTGCGTGTCGGTCGAGACCGAGTACACCTCGACACCCAGCTTCTGGAATTCGGCGTAGTTGTCAGCCAGGTCTTCCAGCTCGGTCGGGCACACGAAGGTGAAGTCGGCGGGATAGAACACCACCACGGCCCACTTGCCCTTCAGGGTCTGGTCGGTAACTTCGACGAACTTGCCATCCTTGAAGGCGGTCGCTTTGAAAGGCTTGACCGGAGTATTGACTAGAGACATTGCAGTTTCCTCTCTTGCTGGGTTGAAAAGACGTATATGAATGGTATACGTCACAGGATAATTGATCAAATTGATTGATTTTATATGGTCAATCGCTAATATCTATCGAACATCGTAGAGGCCGGATGCTTCGAGATCGTGTCCGTTCATGCTGTTCTGCCGCAGCGACCCTGGGCGCCTCTTCGGCGATCGGCCTTCCGTGCAGGGCCGGTTTGCCTCGCCAGACAAGAATATGGGGCCGCGCGGGCTTCCTACAAGCGATGTTGCAGTTGGAGGCAGCAGGGGTTCAGCGCAGCGCGGGCATGCGGCGGGCCAGCGGGCCGGCCGCCTCCAGCATGCGCTCGAGCCATTGGGTGACCGCGTCGTCGCCGGCCAGGACGGGAAAGTCGCTGACGCAACGCGCCCACTGGAAACCGCCGAAGACGATGTAGTCGGCATAGGCCGGCGCATCGCCGCAGACGAAGGGCTGGTTCTTCAGCAGCAGGCGCAGCGGCGCGAGGCTGGCCCGGAACGCCTCGACCGCGCTCTCGCGTTCCGCGCAGACGGCGGCAACCGGCATGCCGAAGCGTTGTTCGCGGCTGCGGTGGAAGTACTCGAGGTCGCATTCGTGCAAGGTCGAGGGAATGTCCACCAGCACCAGTCGGGAAAGGCCGGGCAACTGGACGGAGTCGGCCCAGCTGTTGACGAAGCGCGCCAGCGCCTGGGCTTCGCGTCCGCCGAACAGCGAGGGAGCATCGGGATAGGCGGACTCCAGGTAGACGGCGATGTGCCAGGAGTCGGGCACGACGTGCTCGCCGTCGACCAGCACCGGGACGCGGCCCTGCCCCGAAAAGGCGATCGCGTCCTTCTCGGTGAAGCGCCACGGCACCATCTCCGCATCCAGCCCTTTATGGGCGAGGGCCAGCCGGGATCGCCAGCAATAAGGACTGAAGCGGAATTCCGGATTGGCGCCGGCAAGGTCGTAGAGCTGTCTGGCCATCGTCGTCTGTTCTCGTGTCGCGCGGGTTGAGCGCCGGATGCGGCGGCGCTCCCAACTATACCGCCACCCGGCAAGGCACGGCGCTTGCTGGCACACGGGGTCCGACCAGCAAGCAGCGAGAACATCATGGCTTCGAAAAAACAGGATGAGCGATTGCGCCCTTCCAACGAGCAGGGCGTGGGGCAGCTCGCGTCGTTGCCCGAAAGCAAGGGAGCGTCCAAGGACACCCCACCGTCCCGGCGCGCGGAGCACAAACCCGCGACCCAGTATGACGGATCCCCCCAAGCCGATCCCCGCCAGGACAAGCCCGGCCTCAGCGCGCCGCAGGACGACACGCCGTGGACCCTGGAAAAGCGCGAGGGTCCGAAGTGAACCGCCTGTCTGGGTACGGGACTTGCTGAGGTCCCCGCGCCTTCATTACTGGAGATTGACATGCATAAGTTGCAGACCGCCGCAGTGGCTATCGCGCTGGCGTTCGGCGCCGGCACGGTCGCCGCCGCCGACCTCGCCCGCAAGGATGCGCGCTTTCTACAAGACGCCGCCGAAAGCGGACAGCTCGAAATCAGCGCCAGCCAGATCGCCGAGCGCAATGCCTCGCACCCCGATGTGAAGGCCTTCGCCAAGATGATGGTGGACGATCACACGAAGGTGGACGGCGAGCTGAAGACTCTGGCAAGCAGCAAGAACGTCCAGCTTCCCAGCGAGCCTACCCGGAAGGTACGGTCGGCGCTGAGCGACCTGCAGAAGAAGACCGGCGCGGACTTCGACAAGGAGTATGCCGACGACATCGCGGTCGACGCCCACGAGGACGCGGTCGAGTTGTTCGAAAAGGCCGCCAAGGATGCGGAGGACGCGGACGTGAAGGCCTTTGCGGCCAAGACGCTGCCCAGCCTTCAGCAGCACCTGGCCAAGGGCAAGGAGTTGCAGAGCCTGGTCAAGTCCAGCCGCGAAAACGCGCAAATGAAGCGATAGCCGAGGAGCGCGGCGGCACGGCTGTCGCGCAAGGAAACGCAACGGCCGCCTGCCGCGACGCGGAGGCGGCCGTTGCGCAATGAACAGGCCCTAGCAGCAGCCGATGCGTTTCTTGCCGCCGTATCGCGCATCCTGCCTTTCGCGGAAGAATGCTTCGTAGCTCATGGGTTCCTGATCCGGATGAGCGCGCCGCATGTGCCGCAGGTAGGTCTCGTAGTCGGGTACGCCCACCATCAGCCGCAGCGTCTGGCCCAGGTAGCGGCCGGCGGCGGACGCCGTGCCGGTCATGCCGGAGAAAAGCATGGCCCGTGCCTCCTTCAATGCGCGGCCGCGGCGGCGTCGGCCGGCAGCGGTTCGAACGGCGTTTCGCGGGCCGTGGCTTCGCGGGCGGCGCGGGCGCGCCGGACCGAGAGGATGCCATAGACCATGATGCTCACCACGACCAGCATGAACACCCCGCACAGCGCGGCGTCGACATAGTCGTTGAACACCACGCGGCGCATTTCGTCGAGCGACTTCGCGGGCGCCAGTATCGTGCCTTCGGCGATCGCCGCGTTAAAGCGCGATGCATGCGACAGGAAGCTGACCTTGGGGTCCGGATGGAACAGCTTCTGCCATCCGGCCGTCAGCGTGCAGGCCAGCAGCCACAGGGTCGGCAGCACGGTAACCCACGCGTAGCGGTCGCGCTTCATCTTGAACAGCACCACCGTGCCCAGCGTCAGCGCCACGGCCGCCAGCATCTGGTTGGCGATGCCGAACAGCGGCCAGAGCGTGTTGATGCCGCCCAGCGGGTCGACCACGCCCTGATACAGGAAGTAGCCCCAGGCTGCCACGCACAGGCCGGTGGCGATCAGGTTGGCCGGCAGCGATTCGGTACGCTTGAGGGCGGGCGCGAAGGTGCCGAGCAGGTCCTGCAACATGAAGCGGCCCGCGCGGGTGCCGGCGTCCACCGCCGTCAGGATGAACAAGGCCTCGAACAGAATGGCGAAGTGGTACCAGAACGCCATCATGGCCGGGCCGCCTATGGCCTGGTGCAGGATGTGCGCCATGCCTACCGCCAGCGTGGGCGCGCCGCCCGCGCGCGAGATGATCGTGCTTTCCCCCACGTCCTTGGCGGTCTGCACCAGGTCGGCGGGCGTGATGACGAAGCCCCAGCCGGAGACGACCTGGGCTACCTGCTCGGGCGTGGTGCCGATGACGGCGGCGGGGCTGTTCATGGCGTAGTAGATGCCCGGCTCGATCACGCATGCCGCGACCAGGGCCATGATGGCCACGAACGATTCCATCAGCATGCCGCCGTAGCCGATGTAGCGGGCCTGGGTCTCGTTCTCGATCAGCTTGGGCGTAGTGCCCGAGGCGATCAGCGCATGAAAGCCCGAGACCGCGCCGCAGGCGATGGTGATGAAAAGAAAGGGGAAGAGATTGCCCGACCAGACCGGGCCCGAGCCGTCCACGAACTGCGTCATCGCCGGCATCTTCAGCTCGGGCGCCACCACCACGATGCCTATGGCCAGGCCCATGATGGTGCCTATCTTCAGGAAGGTCGACAGGTAGTCGCGCGGCGCGAGCAGCAGCCAGACCGGCAGGACCGAGGCGACGAAGCCGTAGCCGATCAGGATCCAGGTCAGGGCCTTGCCGTCGAAGTCGAAGAGGGCCGACAGGGTCGCGCTTTCCGCCACGTCCTGTCCGAAGGTAATGGCTGCCATCAGCAGGATGAAGCCGATCACGGAGACTTCGCCGATGCGGCCCGGGCGGATGAAGCGCAGATACACGCCCATGAGCAGCGCGATGGGGATCGTCGCGGCCACCGTGAAGGTTCCCCACGGCGAATGCGTGAGCGCCTTCACCACGATCAGCGCGAGCACGGCCAGGATGATGACCATGATCATGAACGCGCCGAACAGCGCGATGACGCCGGGCACGGTGCCCAGCTCGGACTTGATCAGGTCGCCCAGCGACCGGCCGTCGCGGCGCATGGAAATGAACAGCACGACGAAATCCTGAACCGCGCCCGCGAACACCACGCCGGCCAGGATCCAGAGCATGCCGGGCAGGTAGCCCATCTGGGCGGCCAGGACCGGACCGACCAGCGGGCCGGCGCCGGCGATCGCGGCAAAATGATGGCCGAAGAGCACGTGCTTGTTGGTGGGCACGTAGTCCAGTCCGTCGTTGTATTTCCAGGCCGGCGTCATCCGGCTGCCGTCGAGCCTGAAGACCTTGTCGGCGATGAACCGGCTGTAATAGCGGTAGGCGATCAGGTAGACGCATATGGCGGCGATCACCACCCACAGCGCGTTGACGGTCTCGCCGCGCGCCAGGGCCACGGTGCCGAGCGCGAAGGCGCCCAGGACCGCGACCCCTACCCAGGCCAGGTGATGGCCCAGTCCCTTGCTCTCTTGCATGAGTGCTCCTCGTACATGCTGCACCGATGGCGCCGAAGGCCGGCCGCGGCCGCATGGTGTCTGCGTCGTTATGGGATGAGTTGTCGTGACGGGCATGCGCGCCCGTTCCGCGCCATGGCGGCGCGGGCGGTAGTATTTCGTTTTTGCCTTGCGGCGAACAAGCGCAGCACTACGCAAAACCGCTGCGTAGAATTACGTAGCTTCGTTCCGCGAACCCTTTGATCATGCGGCCGATCGCGGCGTGCTATCGTTCCAGAGTGTTACTGCTGCATTGCAGCATCCCACCCCTTTTTGCCATGAAACTGCGTCTGAAGATCCTGCTGCTCGGCGCCGTTCCGCTGCTGCTGGCACTGGCCGCCATCATGGGCGGCATTTACGTCCAGGGCATGGAGCTGGCCAAGCGCGAGAAAGCGCTGGTCGAGCAGGCCCTCCTCAGCAGCAAGGAAAGCGAGCTGCGGCACTACGTGAGCCTTGCGTACAGCGCCATCGAGCCGCTGCTCGCCCAGGGCGACGATCCGGCCACGCGCCAGCGCGCGCTGGCCTTGCTGGCGAGCATGGAGTTCGGCCAGGACGGCTATTTTTTCGTCTATGACCTCAACGGCCGCAACCTGATGCATCCGCGGCAACCCGAGCTGGTCGGCCGCGAGCTCTGGGACATGCGCGACGCCAAGGGCGACCTCGTCATCCAGCAATTGCTCGCCACTGCGCGGCGGGGTGGGCGGGAAGGGCACACCATCCGGTATCTCTGGGAAAAGCCGTCGCTGCATCAAAGCGTGGAAAAACTCGGTTACGTCGCCGTCGTCGAGCCCTGGGGCTGGATGCTGGGCACCGGCATCTATCTCGACGACGTGGCTCAGACCCTGGCCGATATCGACGCCGCGGCGCAGAACAACGTGCGAAACATGTTCGGATGGATCGCGGGCATCGCCGCGCTCGGGACGCTGCTTGTAGCGTTGTGGGGGCTCGCGCTGAACATCCGCGATCATCGCGAGGCCGATGCCAAACTGCGGCGCATGGCCCGGCAGCTCGTACATTCGCAAGAGGAAGAGCGCGCGCGCCTGTCGCGCGAGCTGCATGACGGCATCAGCCAGGTGCTGGTCTCGATCAAGCTCTTGCTCGAGGCGGCGCGCGAACGGGTCGCATCCCTGCGGGGCGCCGACCCGGACGCCCTGGCAATGGCGCAAAAACCCATGGACGGCGCGCTCGAACGGCTGAACGGAGCGGTGGGCGAGATCCGGCGCATTTCGCACAACCTGCGTCCCACGCTGCTCGACGACCTGGGGTTGCCCGCCGCGCTCGAGCACCTGGGACGGGAATTCAGCGCCCAGCGCCAGGCCGCCGGGGAGCCCCTGCAGGTCGTGCAACGGACCACGGGCAAGCCGGTGCGCCTGCCCAGCGCCGGCGCCACCGCGCTGTTCCGCATTACCCAGGAAGCCTTGACCAATATCCAGCGCCACGCCGGCGCCACCCGCGTGGACCTGGACCTGGCGTATTCCGAAGAGGGCGTGAGCCTGTCCGTTGCCGACAACGGCGTGGGCTTCGATCACGCCGCGGTCCAGCTGGATCCGTTGCGCGGCATCGGTCTGCGCAACATGCACGAACGCATGGCGTCGCTGGCGGGCCACGTGGCCATCCGTTCCGATCGCGGCGGCACGATCGTGCAGGCCTGGCTGCCCTTGCAAGCCGAAGGAGCGGCGACATGACTGCATCTTCGCCCATACTCACGCGGCTCCTGCTGGTCGACGACCATCCGCTCGTGCGCGACGGCCTGCGCCTGCGGCTGGAGACCGTCGCCCATCTGCGCGTGGTGGGCGAAGCCTGCAGCGCCGAACAGGCGCTGCAGGTGCTGGCCGCGCTCGAGACACAGCAGGACGCCTTGCCGCACCTGATCCTGATGGACCTGAACATGCGCGGAGTGGGCGGGCTCGAACTGACCGCGCTGCTGCACGACCGCTATCCGCAGATCGCGGTGCTGGTGCTCTCCATGCACGACAACGCCGAATACATCGTGCAGGCGGTAAGGGCCGGCGCGCGCGGCTACCTGTTGAAAGACGAGCCGGCGCAGGAAATCCTGGCCGCGATCGACGCTGTCATGGCCGGCCGCACCTACTTCAGCGCGGTCGCCGCGGGCCGCCTGGCGCAGGCCAGCGCCCCGGCGGTGCTGTTGACCCAGCGCGAGCGCGAGATCCTGCGACACATTGCCGAGGGGCACGCCAACAAGCAGATTGCCCAGGCGTTGAATCTCTCGGTGCGGACGATCGAGACGCATCGCCTGAACATCAAGCGCAAGCTGGGCATAGAAGGGCAGGCCGAACTGATCAAGTTCGCCGTCGAGAACCGGGGGATTTGAGCCGGCGTCAGAACAGCGCGGGCTGGCGGGCGGCAGCTCGCGAGGCCAGCTTCACTCCTTCGTGTTCCAGCAGCCACGTCTTGCGATGCAGCCCGCCGCCGTAGCCGGTCAGGCTGGCATTGGCGCCGATGACGCGATGGCAGGGAACGACGATGCTGACCGGATTGGCGCCATTGGCCAGTCCGACCGCACGCACGGCCTTGGGACGGCCGATGCGTCCGGCAAGTTCGGAATAGCTGATGGTCCGGCCCAGGGGAATACGCCGGAGTTCGGCCCAGACCTCGCGCTGAAAGGGGGTTCCGGCCGTCGCCACGTCGAGCTCGTCGATGGCCGCCAGCTCGCCGCCGATGTACGCATCGAGCTGGCGCCGCGCCGGGCTGGCGGTGCCGCGTTCGCGCAAGACATAGCCGCTCTTGCCGTAGTGCAGGCCCAGGAGCTGATGCATGCGCGGCTGGTAGTCGTGCCAGTCGACGGCGCGCAGCCGGTCTTCGGCGTCGGTCAGGATGAGCATGTCTCCCACCGGGGTGGGGGAGCGTTCCACGAATAGCGTGAGGGTTTCCATGGGCGGGCGTAGGCAGTTGCACTGGCCCGGAAAGTGTAGCGCCGTGCCCGGGATGGCGTCAGCGCGCGGCCCGCAGCAGTGCTTCGCGCAGTACCCGTGCGTGATTGTGTTCGGGATCCTTGGCGCCGTAGAGCAGGGTGATCGGCCGGTGGCCGGCGTCCTCCAGCAGCGCCGCGAGCGCCTGCCGCTGGATGTCCTGCCGCAGTTCTCCGGCGTAGCGCCGGTGGAACTCCTCCCAGCGCTCGGGCCGATGTCCGAACCATTGCCGCAACGCCGTGCTGGGAGCCAGGTCCTTGGGCCAGGCATCGTAGGCCAGGTCTTCGCGGCGCACGCCCCGCGGCCACAGCCGGTCCACCAGCACCCGGTAGCGGCCGGGCGCGACGGTGGAATGGTCGTAGACGCGGTGCAGTTCGATGTCCGGCTTCATTCAGCGGGTGCGCCGTCGGCGTGCGGATCGACGCGTTCCATTTGCGAGAGCTGATCGGATGCGGCCGCGAGCCGAGTCGACATGATGTTCTCATCGGGGCGCGGCGCCAGCATAGATCGTAGCCGGTGGCGCCGGCAAAAGGGCGCCTCTGCCGCCCGGCCTTGCCCTTGCGCGCTTGCTCTTCCTTGGAGGGCGGCCGATAATAAATGAAACAAATTGATAATTAATAAACAAAGGGTATCGGATTGGAACAAGTTCGCGATATTTCCACGCGGAGGAGCATCGGCGCCCGGCCTTCGCTGCGGGGCGTTCTGGGCGGGCTGGCCGCCGCAGCGCTGGGAGCGCTTGCCGCCTGCGGCGGCGACGGGGCCGTTTCCCCGCCTGCCGATCCCTTGCAGCCGTACCGCGAACAAATCGTCAACTGGCAGGCCTGCGATCCCGAAACCGTGGGCGGCGAGTCTCCCGCCTACCTGACCCTGAAAGATCGCCTGAGCTGCGCGACCCTGCGGGTGCCGCTCGACTATTCGAATCCGTCACGGGGCGACGCCGTCGTGGCCGTGACACGGGTAGCGGCGGGCGAACATTCGCAGCGGCTCGGAGCGATCCTGATCAACCCCGGCGGTCCCGGCGGCGACGGCCTGGCCTGGTCGCTGAACCTGGCCGCGCTATGGGGTGGCGCCAGCGAGTCGACCACCGCCGGCCAGCAATTGCGCACGATTGCGCAGCGCTACGACATGATCGGCTTCTCGCCGCGCGGGGTCGGCGGCAGCAGCCGGTTGTACTGCGCGACGAACGGCATGCTAAGGCCCGAGCATCACAGCTCCGACCGCAGCGAGGCCAACATCGCCGCCCTGGTGTTCAATGCCAATGTGGTGGGCGACGCCTGCCTGCGCAACCCGCTGACCAAATACGTCAATACCGACAGCACGGTGCGGGACATGGACCTGATCCGCGAACTGCTGGGCGATGCCAAGCTCAACTACCTCGGCATTTCCTACGGGACCTGGCTGGGGGCCTGGTATGCCTCGCTGTTCCCCGAGCGGGTCGGTCGCATGGTGCTGGACAGCTCGATGGACGTCACCGGCAACATCGACGTCAACCTGGTGCTGCAGCCCATGTCCATGCAGCGCGTACTGGACAGCTTCATTCCCTCCTATGCCGTCCGCCATCCCGACCGCTTCGGCATGGGCACCGACCCGGCCGCGATCGCGGCGGTCTATCGGGCATTGCCCGAGCCTCTGCGTGTCGCGTTCGGCCAGCAGATGTCGCTGCACGGAATCATCAACAGCACCCGGCGGGTCGCCCGGGGGGCGCAGCTCATTGCCGCCGCGCGGGGCATGAACCAGATCCTGGCCGACAATCCCGACAGCGCGCGCGACTACCTGGCGCTGGATGCCAAGTTGATGGAATACGAGTTCGCGCCCGATTCCTTCGGCGACGACGTCGAGATAAGAGGGCTGGCGCAAGCCATGCTCCAGCCCTATCTCGGCGCCTACGAGCCGACCGCATCGCCGGTGGAGCTCAACGCGTTCAACTCGGTGTTCCACAGCGTGGTGTGCAACGACACGGCTACGCGCACCGATCTGCAGTACTGGGTAGACCTGGGCAACGAGATGGCCGGCGCCTATCCCTACGAGGGCGGCTCGGTCACCCGCAATCCGTGCGTGAACTGGGGCGGTCCCGCCGTCAGCAAGCCGGCCTTGTCACGGGCCGCGCAGGCGGGCCCCATCCTGATGCTGCAAAGCGAGTTCGATGCGCTGACGGCCACCGAAGGCGCCAGGCGTTCCTTCGAGCAGTTGCCGCAGGCGCACATGATCACCGTCACCAATTTCTACACGCATGGCGTGGTGCCGGAAAGCATCGCTTGCGTGGATGAAAAGATCGGCCGCTATTTCGCCGACGGTGTGGTGCCGGGGCGCAGCAGCACGTGTGCAGGGCCCGCCTTGCCGTACGAGGATGACGCCGTGATGGCGAGCCGCATGGCCAAGGCCAGCGTGGCAGCGGATGGCACCGCCCAGGCCAGAGAAGCGCTGCGAGCGCGATTGGACGCGATTTCCGCCACTGGCCTGCGCTTCTGAGCGTTGACGGGCGCCTGGCCTTTCTCCTTTCTATTTGCAGGGAAAGGCCTCGCCCAGGGCATTCACGAGGATGACCACGGCGGGAAGCCCGTGGTCCTGCGGCCGGCTGGCCAGCCGTTGCCGGAATATTTCGACGGTGCGTCCGGTGGAGACGTTGCCGGGAGCGCAAAAGGGCAGCGGCGTCTTGGTGGCCATGGACTGGACGCGCATGCCGTCTATCGCTCCCATCACAAAGGCCGAGCAGCCCAGCGAGGCCTGGCCGTTGGTTCCCGGTGCGCATTGCTCGTTCCAGAATGTTCCGGTCCAGGGTTCGGCGGCATGGACAGGCCGTAAGGCCAGCGCGGTCAGCAATAGCAAGGGTGCGGCGATTTTCATGGCATTCATCGGTAAAGCGCGGGCTTCGCCGGGCCGGGCGAGGCGGGATCGGAGAAGGGGCGCGCGACCCTCATTTGGCGCAGCTTGCGCGAGCCTGGTCGACATCGATCTTCCTTGTCTCCATGACGCGCACGAGTTGCAAGGTGGCGGTCAGGCAGGCGTTGGCGGCTGGCGCGGCGGTGCGCGGTCCGGCGCTCGGCCCGCCAGGCAACGAGGGCAGGGAGGGCGCCGCCGGCGCCGCACGTCCTGCCGATTGCGCACGCGCCTCGCAATAGGCGGCCTTCAGGTCGGCATCGCCCATGGCTTTCAGTTCGTCGTCGGTTCGAGGCATGCACGAAGCCACGGCATTGTGCGCGGCAAGCGCGCCGGCGGCGAGGAGGGCGAGTCTCAGCATGGCGGTCCTGTATGGAAGGGGTGTTCGCGATCCTGGACGGGTCCGGCACGAGCGCGGACTGCCGTGGCAATGGCCGATAGTATAAAAGTCATCCTCGACAAACCCTAGTTTCGCAGCGATCAGGAAAACATGCTTATTCGCTCGTACCGGCCCGCCGACGAAGCGGCCATCATTGCCCTGTGGCAGGCCTGTGGCCTGACCCGGCCCTGGAACGATCCCAGGAAAGACATTCAGCGCAAGCTCACCGCGCAGCCCGAATTGTTCCTCGTCGGGGAGTCCGAGGGCGCACCCATCGCCTCCGCCATGGTGGGCTTCGACGGACACCGCGGCTGGGTGTACTACCTCGCGGTGCATCCCGGCCACCAGCGATGCGGCTACGGCCGTCGCCTGATGGCGCATGCGGAACAACTGCTGATCGAACGCGGTTGTCCGAAGATCAACCTGCTGGTGCGCACGGGCAACGGCCAGGTCATCGACTTCTACCGGGCGCTGGGATACGCACAGGACGAAGTGGTGAGCCTGGGCAAGCGATTGATCCCCGATATCTGAGACCAGCGTTGCCGCACGCGGCGGTCGTGGAAAACCCCTAAAAAACCGCGATATCAGGAGGAATTTATCGATAACGCAAATTTTGTATGAAGTGAAGCCAGGTGTCTTGATGACAATCCTCGCATCGCGCAGCGCGTGCCGCGCGATTCTGGATGATCAGAAAAACAGGAGACACCATGGGGTTCAAGTACGGAATGGCGCTGGGGGCGCTGGTTTGCGGCATGGCTTCGAGCGCGTGGGGGCAAAGCCGCGTCACGCTGTCCGGCGAGCTGGATGCCGGGCTGCAACACTACAAGGCGGCAAACGGCGATAGCGTCAACCGGCTGCAGAACGGCGGCTTCGGCGCATCGCGCGTCATCATCGCCGGCAGCGAGGACATGGGCAACGGCCTGAAGGCCAACTTCATGCTCGAGATGGGGCCCGCCATCGATACAGGCATGGCCAGCCGCTTCGGATTGTTCAATCGCGCCTCGTGGGCCGGCCTGTCGAGCAGCGTGGCCGGCGAATTGCGCCTGGGCCGGCAACTGACCGGCACGGCCAACCTGCTGTGCCAGGTCGATCTGCACTGGTGCGCCAGCGGTTTCAACGGCACCGGCATCATGTACAACGGCGACCTCGCCGTCGTCGGCCGCTGGATCTCGGGCAGCCCCGGCCGAGGCGGAAACAACAACGACGGCATCTCCGTGTTCTCGGGCGGCAACGGCACCGCCGGCTCGGCGGAATCGAACCGCAAGAACAACTCGATCCAGTACACCTCGCCGAGCTTCGGCGGCTTCCAGGCCAAGCTCATGTATGCCCTGGGCGAAGCCGGCAGCCATCCGGCCAATGGCAACGGCAATCATTTCGACGCCACGCTGGGTTATACCCGCGGCAATCTGTTCCTGGCGGTCGGCTATGGACAGGTGAAGCCCGATCCGCTCTGGAACGCCAAGGGCTCGTTGACGAGCGTGGGCGGCACCTATGCCTTCGGCGACTTGAAGGTCGGGGCGATCTACCAATACGAAACCGCCTCCGGACCGGCGGTGCGCTGGACTCGCGCTTCCGCCTGGGCCGTCACCGCCGCCTACCAGATGGGTTCGTTCGAGCCCTATCTCAAGTTCGGCCAGCACCGCACCAACGGCACCGGCGCCTATCGCATCGTCGATGGCACGGATGCTTTCGTCGTCAACGTCGGCGCCCTGTACAAGCTGTCCCGGCGCACCGCCCTCTACGCGGATTTCGTGACCGACCTCAGGGGCAGCCATGGCGATCCGGCCATCTACAAGAACGATCCGCGCGCCATCACCGTGGGCCTGCGTCACCGCTTTTGAAACAGGAGGCATGTCATGTTGAAGAAGTTCTTTCGGAGCGTCGCGGCCTCGGGCGTGCTGCTGATTGGCGGGCAGGCGCAAGCCGCCGACGCCTATCCCGCGCGTCCCGTGACGCTGGTCGTGCCGTTTGCGCCCGGCGGCGGGGTGGACCAGATAGGCCGCTACCTGGCCAAGCGGCTGGAAGGCCGGCTGGGGCAGCCCGTCATCGTGGAGAACAAGCCCGGCGCGGGAGCCTCCATCGGCACCGCGCGCGTCGCCCAGGCCGGCCCCGACGGCTACACGCTGCTGTTCACCAGCATCGCGCATGCGATCAACCCGGCTTTCTATCCCGACCTGCCCTTCGATACCGTGAAGGACTTCGCGCCCATCGCGACCGTGGCGACCTCGCCCAATGGCATTGCCGCGCGCGCGGATGCACCGTTCAATACCTTGCGGGAAATGATGGCCTATGCCAAGGCGCATCCCCATGCGCTGACATACGGCGCCATCAGCGGCTCGACCACGATGTACCTGGGCATGGCCATGTTCGTCGCCGAGGCAGGCTTGCCGATCCGCTACATCCCGTACAACGGCACGCCGCAATCGGTCCAGGCCGCCGTGGCGGGCCAGGTGGACATGGTGTCCAGCGGCTATTCCTCGTCCGAACCCTTTGCCAGGAACGGCCGCCTGAAGATGCTTGCCGTGACCTCCGCCGAACCCACGCCGCTGGCGCCGGGCGTGCCCACCATTGCCGAAGCCGCCGGCCTGCCTGGCTTCGAAGTCAAGAACTGGATGGGCGTCCTGGCACCGGCGAAGACGCCACCGGCCATCGTCGCGCGCCTGAGCCGGGAGCTCGAGACCGTCCTGGCCGATGCCGAATCGGAGAAGTTCTTCGAGACGATGAAGAACGACCGCTTCTACAGTACCCCGGAGGCGTTCCAGAAGCTCATCGTGGCGGACATCGCGCGCTACCGCAAGATCGTGGGCGAAATCGGAGCGGCGCAGAAATGAGCCAGGCCACGAAACGCATCGGCATGATCGTGCCTTCGCTGAACACCGTAGGCGAGGACGATTTCCGCAGGTTCTGCCCGGAGGATGTGCGCTACCACGTCCACCGCATCCGCCTGCGCAAGGAGTGCGGGGTGGTCACCGTGGAAAGCCTGCTGCGCGCCCACCTGGAGGCGGTCGAGGAAGCGGGCTACCTGAAGGACATGGGACCCGACGTCATCACTTTCAATTGCACCGGCGCCAGCGTGTCGAATGGCGTGGCGGGCGACCAGGCGCTGGCGGACCGGATGACCAGGGAACTGGGTGTGACCTCGTCCAACACGATGGTGGCGATCAAGCGGGCGCTGCAGCTGGTCGGCGCGCGCAGGATCGTGCACGTGTGCCCGTTCGCGGACAAGTTCTCCAATGACGAAAGAGCGTCGCTGGAGGCCGCCGGTCTGGAGGTCATGAAATCGGTGGGGCTGAACTTCGTCGACGCACGCCAGGCCGCGCTGATGGATCCGGAAACCCTGGCCGGCCACGCAGTCGGCCATGCGCAGGCGGGCATGGACGCGCTGCTGCTGTCGTGTGCCAACGTGCGGGCATTCGAAACCGTGGAATTCCTCGAACAGCAGCTGGGCGTACCCGTGGTGACCAGCAATCAGGCGGTGTTGTGGGACGTCCTGCGGCTCGTCGGCTGGCAGGGCACGGTGCCGGGCGCAGGCCGGTTGTTCATGGGCGCCTGAGGGAGCGAGCGGCCGGGAAACCCGGCCGTTCTTGCGTCTGGGTGTTGTTCAGCAAGAATTTATGGATAAGCGGGTTAATTAATTATTGTGCGAAAGCCCGCCTCTCTAGAATCGTCTCGACATCCACTTGGCAAGACGATCAGGAGACATTGATGGATAAAGTGCTGTTTGCGGGTACGGCGGTCACGCGCGAAGGGGCCACCGGTTCTTTGTACAGGCTGGTGCACGGGCAGGAGTGGGAAAAGGCTGCAGACATTCCCGATGACGCCGCCGTGCAGGCCATCGTGCAGCATCCCGGGTTCGACCAGGTCATCTTCGCCGCGACCCGCAAGGGCATCTACAAGTCGGAAGACAAGGGCATCACCTGGCGCGACGTCCGCGCCACGCCCGACCCGAAGATCCAGTTCTGGTCGGTCGAGGTCGATCCGCGCAATCCGGACCACTTGTTCGCGGGCACCTCGCCCATCGGCGTGTTCGAAAGCCACGACTGCGGCGAGACCTGGGCGCCATGCGCGGTGAACCACCCGGAGCGATTCGACATCCGCTTCGGCGCTTCGCGCGTGATGCGCCTGGCTTTCCACCCCACCGACCCGAAGGTGTTGTACGGGATCGCCGAGATCAATGGCTTCATGCTCAGCACCGACGGCGGCAAGACCTGGAACTCGCAGCCCGTCGGCCTGCTGGAACTGGCCAAGCGGGAGGAGCTGCGCAACAAGATCGAGACCGATGACGAGTCGGAAGGCATGTTCGACGCCCATGCCGTGACCACGACGCCGGCCGCCCCCGATTCGCTGTTCTACCTGTGCCGCATGGGGGTGTTCGAAAGCCGCGACCAGGGCAAGACCTTCGAGGACCTGAAAGTGCGGAATTTCGCGCCCTTCAGCTATTGCCGCGACCTGCGCGCGGTGGCGGGCAGGCCCGACAAGCTCTATGCGTGCTTCAGCATCGCCTCGCGCAGCAACGCCGGCGCCGTCTACACCAGCGACGATCTGGGCCGGACCTGGCGCCGCGCCGATTCGCAGATGACGGCGCACAGCACCATCATGGGCATCAACGTCCACAAGGACGACGGCAGGGGAGTGATTGCCGTCACCCGCGGCGGCCAGGTGTTCTACACCTTCGACGGCGCCGAGAGCTGGGTGGAGAAACAGCTTCCGGCCGATGCGGGCGATGCTTTCTGCGCGGCGATGATCTGACACGACCGCATACCGGAGAGCAACATGCGCCTGAACGGCATCATCCGCGCCCTCGAAAGCGAGCCGGGAATCGCTTTCACTTCCTTCGTGCAGGCCGAGATCGAGAACGCGGTCAATTTCGCGCAATCGCGCAACGACGGCCTGGTGTTCGAGATGGAGCACAATCCCTGGGACATCGGCGCGCTGCGCGTGGCCATGCAGTTCCTGCTGCTGCGCGAGCAAATCGTGAAAGCGGGATCCATCGCCAATCCGATGACCCCCATGGTCCGCATTCCCCCCAGCGGCAGCGAGATGAACCAGTGGTTCGCCAAGCAGGCGCTGGACCTCGGGGCCTACGGCATCGTCTGGCCCCGCATCAGCAACAGCGAAGAGGCCTACAACGCGGTGGCCGCCTGCCGGTATCCGCGCCTGCCGTCCCGCCCTCCCTACGAGCCGGCCGGCCTGCGCGGCGATGCGCCGATGGCCGCCGCCCGTTACTGGGGCCTGTCGCAGCAGGAGTACTACAGGCGCGCCGACGTTTGGCCGCTGATTCCCGACGGCGAGATCCTGGTGGCCCTGATGATCGAGGACACCCAGGGGGTCGAGAACATCGAGACCATCCTGAAGGAAGTGCCCGGCATAGGCGTGCTGTTGCTGGGCGAAGGCGACCTGAGCCAGGAGCTGGGTTGCCCGCGCGACTACGACAACCCGGAGCTGCTACGCATGATGTCGCACGTGCTCGAGGTCGGCAAGGCCTACAAGGTCGCCGTGGGCCACCCACACCTGACCAGGCAGAACGCGCGGCAGATCATCGACCAGGGCTACCGTTTCCTGATGAGCTACCCGCGGCGCGATTTCTCCGCGCTGGAAACCGGCCGCGACATCGTCAAAGGGGCGTGAATGGAACGGCTCAAGACCGTATTGGGCAGGCACGCCCAGGTGGCGGACGTGCGGGCGCTGGATGCGATCCAGCCCGGGGCGGGGTTCGAGTTCATCGAGGTCAAGCGCATGCCGGACGCCTATCGCGACATGGTGCGCACCCAGCCCTACGATATCTGCGAAATGGCGCCGGTCATGTATCTGATGGCGCTCGAGCGTGGCGCGCCGCTCACCGCGCTGCCGATCCCGATGACGCGCAGGTTCCGGCACTCGGGCCTGAGGAAGCGCAAGGGCCTGGCGCTCGCCAGCCCCCGGGAACTGGAAGGCCGGAGGGTCGGGGTGCGCAATTACTCGGTGACGGCGGCGGTGTGGACGCGCGGCATTTTTGCCGACGACTACGGCCTGGACCCGAACCGCGTGACCTGGGTGACCGAGGAGCCCGAGAACCTGGACGACATGCCGCTGCCGCCCAATGTGCTGAGGCTGCCGCCGGGCCGCAGGATCGTCGATGCCATCGAGGCCGGGGAAATCGACGTCGCCTTCGACGGCCTGGCCGGCGCGGCCGACGCCCGGGTCGAGATGGAAGACGTGGTGCCCGACGCGGCCAGGGTGGAGCGGCAGTGGTTCGAACGCACGGGCATCTATCCCATCCACGGCGTGATCGTGGTCAGGAACGACGTGCTGGCGCGTCATCCCGGGATCGACCAGGCCTTGTACGCGCATTTCGCGCGCGCCAAGGAAATCTACCTGGCCGGGCTGGACGCCATCGCCGATCCAGGTGGGGACGACAAGCGCTACCTGCGCCTGCGCCAGTTCATGAACGATCCGCTGCCGTACGGCTTCGAGGAAAATCGCGTCTCGCTGCAGGCGCTGGTCCGCTATGCGCATGCCCAGAAGCTGATCGGCAGGCAAGCGCTTGCCGAAAACCTGTTCATCGATCCGCGCACCGGGCCTGCCGGCCGGGTCGCGCAATGGAAGTGACGCCGTGGAAAAAACCAAGATAACCGCCATGTTCGGCAGCTACGCCAAGACGGCTGCCCTGAAAGAAGGACGAATCGGCTCCGGCACGCTGGAGCTGGACATCGCGCCGGTGGACCATGCGCAGTCGGCATTCAAGGACACCGTGCGCAGGCATCTGTTCGATGTGTCCGAACTGGCCATCGTCACCTATCTGTTGGCGGTCGACGCCGGCCATCCGTACCGCTTGCTGCCTTTCGTGATGAACGGCAATTTCCACCACAAGAGCCTCTACGCGCGCGCCGAGGACGTCTTCCCGCCTTCCGGGCTCAAGGGCAAGCGCGTGGCCATGCGTTCGTATTCGCAGACCACGCCTGCGTGGGTGCGCGGGATCCTGTGCGACGAGTACGGATTGTCCATGCGGGACGTGGAATGGTGGAGCCAGGAAGGCGCGCACGTAGCCGAATACCGGGATCCTGAGTGGGTACGCAGCCTGGACAAGGGCCTGGACCTGGAGCAGGCCTTGCTGGAAGGCAAGGTGGACGCCATCATCGCCGGCGGCGCGATCGCGAACAAGGACAAGCTGCGGCCTGTCATCGACGCTCCGCACGAGGCCGCGCAGGCATGGCACGCGCGGACTGGCGTGGTCCCGATCAACCATATGGTGGTCGTCAAGGAAGAACTGGTGCGGCAGAATCCGGAGGCCGTCGCCGAGATCTACCGCATGCTGGTGGACAGCCGGCGCGCCGCGGAGGAGATTCCGCCCGCCGGCGCCCAGGATTTGCAGCCCTTCGGCTTCGACGCCGTCGATGTTTCGCTGCGCAAGGCGATCGGCTATGCGTACGAGCAGGGAATGATCAAGCGGCGCTATACCCCCGACGAGCTGTACGGCGGCGTGCGCGCCATTCTGAAGTAGGGGAGCACGATGCCTGGAATCGTTTCGTCCATCGCCTATGTCCGGCTCGGCGCCCCGGACCTGGACGTGCAGGAAAAATTCCTGCTCGACTTCGGCCTGGTGAAGGCGCATCGCGACACCGATCGCCTGTATATGCGCGGCCTTGCCGACTCGCCGTTCATCCATGTTACCGAGCGCGGGGAACCGGGCGTCATCGCCGTGGGCTATGACGTGCATCCGGACGTGCCGATCGAATCGCTGCAAGCGCGGTTCGGCACCCGGGTCGAACCCACGGCCGAGCCCGGTGGCGGCAAGCGCCTTTGCCTGCGCGACCCCAATGGCATGCGGGTGGAACTGGTGCAAGACAGGGGCCGCGTGGGCGAGCTGCCGCGCCGCGACCCGCTGCGAGGCAGCGAGGGCCCGAGCCAGGACCGCGGGCCCGCCAGGATAGAGAAACTGGTGCACACGGCCTACATGACCGACAACCTGAAGGAAACCCTGGATTGGTACGAGAGCAGCTTCGGTTTCCTGCCCACCGACGAACTCTATGTCGAGACGCCCGGCAACATCCTCGGCCGTTTCGTGCGCCAGGACATGGGCGACGAACCCGTGTATCACCACATCCTGTTCCTGTTCCGAGGCGAGCGATCAGGCCTGCACCACGCCTCTTTCGAGGTCGAGCGGGTCGACGAGATTTTCACCGGCGGCGACCACCTGCACGAGCTGAAGTACGACCACGTGCGCGGGATCGGCCGCCATGCCCTGGGCAGCCAGATATTCAACTACTGGATGTCGCCATTCGGCGCGATGCACGAGCACTGGTCGTCCACCGAGAAAATGAACGTCCGTAGCCGCTTCAATGAAATCAGGATCGGCTCCGGCATGGTGCATGACAGCGGCGAGCGGCCGCCCGAGCGTTTCGTCAAACAGTGCTCGCCCATCCTAAGCACCTGGAAAGAAGGGGAGACCCCATGATCATCGACTGCCATGGCCATTTCACGACCGTTCCGAGCGCCTTGCAGGAATGGCGCAAGAACCAGCTGGCGGGCGCCGGCACGTACGGCAAGCCGCTGGAAATTTCCGACGATGAGCTGCGCCAGAGCCTCGAGGGCAAGCAGATCAAGTATCAGCGCGAGCGGGGCCTGGATCTCACGCTTTTCTCGCCTATCGCCGGCCAGATGGGCCACCATCTCGGCACCCCGGAGCAGAGCGTGGAATGGTCGCGCGTTTCCAACGACTTGATCCACCGCGTGTGCCGGCTCTATCCGAAGAACTTCGTGGGCGTCTGCCAGTTGCCGCAATCCGCCCGCGCGGAGGATTTCGGCATCCGGGCTAGCGTCGCGGAGCTCGAGCGCTGCGTGAACGAGCTCGGCTTCGTGGCCTGCAACCTCAATCCGGACCCTTCCGGCGGATTCTGGCAGGTGCCGCCGCTGACCGACCGTATCTATTACCCGCTGTACGAGAAGATGGTCGAGCTCGATGTTCCGGCCATGATCCACGTCAGCAGTTCCTGCAACCCCTGCCATCACCACCTGGGTTCGCACTACCTGAACGGCGACACCGCCGCCTTCATGCAGTTCCTGCTGGCCCCGGACCTGTTCAAGGATTTCCCCGGCCTGCGTTTCGTCATTCCCCACGGCGGCGGCGCGGTTCCCTACCATTGGGGCCGCTATCGCGGCATGGCGCAGGACATGGGCCTGCGGAAGCTGGACGAGAGCATGCTCAAGCATGTGTTCTTCGACACCTGCGTCTACCACCAGGACGGGGTGGACTTGCTGACCAAGGTCGTTCCCGCCGAGAACATCCTGTTCGGTTCGGAAATGATCGGCGCGGTGAAGGGCGTGGATCCCGAGACGGGGCACTATTACGACGATACCAGGCGCTACGTCGACCGATCTCCGCATCTCGACGAGGTGGCGCGCCGCAAGGTGTTCGAGCAGAACGTCCTGCGTGTCTATCCGCGCCTCGCGCGCTACGTCAATCCATAAATCACCCCAAGGAGCACATCATGGATCTGGGTATCAAGGGCCGCAAGGCGGTCGTTTGCGCATCGTCCCAAGGGCTGGGCCTGGCTTGCGCGACGTCGCTGGCGAACGAGGGCTGCAAGGTCTGGATCAATGGCCGTACAGAGGCCAAGCTGGCCGAGGCGGCGGAGCAGATCGCGGCGCAGACCGGCCATCGTCCGGAGATCGTCGTGGCCGACATCACCACCGAAGCGGGGCGGGCCAGGATACTCGAAGCCTGCCCCGACGCCGACATCCTCGTCAACAACAACGCCGGCCCCGAACCGGGCAAGATAGCCGACTGGTCGGACAATGACTGGCGCGAGGCGGTGGAGGGCAACATGCTTGCACCCATCATGCTTATCAAGGCCTATGTGCCGGGCATGCGCGAACGCAAGTTCGGACGCATCGTCAACATCACCTCCGCCATGGTGAAGTCGCCCAGCGCCACGATGGGGCTGTCGGCCGCCGTGCGCGCCGGCTTGACGGCGCTCTCCAAGTCGGTGCAGCGCGACTCGGTCGTCGACAACGTCACCATCAACAACCTGCTGCCGGAACGCTTCGACACCGACCGCCAGCGATTCATGGCCGACCGCATGTCCAAGCGCGAGAACATCACCGTGGACGAGGCGCGCAAACGCATCGCCAACACCATTGCCGCCAAGCGCTTCGGCAAGCCCAGGGAATTCGGCGATGCCTGCGCCTACCTGTGCAGCGAGCAGGCCGGGTTCATATCGGGCCAGAACCTGCAGCTGGACGGCGGTTCCTACGCGGGGCTGGTCTAGGGCCTGTGAACAGGCGCCAGCGGCTGCCGGACGATACGATGTTGGGCTATCCTTGCGTCATCCCTCTCCGGGAAGAGGGGCAAGCACACTGGTTGGAAGCCCGGCCGATGAATACGGTTCCCAATATCTGGCAGTTGCGCGTGTTCGATTGCGTCGCGCGGCTGGAGAACGTCACCAAGGCCGCCCAGGCGCTGCTGCGCACCCAGCCGGCGATCACATCCTGCGTGTTCGCGCTGGAAAAGATGCTGGGCGCCACCATGTTCGAGCGCAACAAGACCGGCATCTACCTGACCGAGGTCGGGGTGGCCGCGCACATACGCATCAAGAAGATTCTGGCCGCCGTCGAGGACGCCATGCGGCTGCTGCCGGGCGAGCGCAAGATCGCGCCCCTGTCGATGGCTTCGCGCATCACCCGGTCCCAGGTCCTGGCCTTGATCGCCATCCACGAGTGCCATTCCTTCCGGGCGGCGGCGGCCAAGCTCGGCCTTGCCGACGCATCGCTGCAGCGTTCCGCGCGCACGCTGGAGTCCAACCTGGGCTGCGAGCTCTATCGCAATACGGCCTCGGGCATCAAGACGACGGAACTGGGCGACGAGCTGGCGCTGCGGTTCAAGCGCATCGAGTCCCAGGCGGCAGCCATGGTGGAAGCGATCCGGGGCTTCACCTATCCGCGCAGCAAGAGCATTGCGCTGGGGGTAATGCTGCTCGATCCTTCCATGCTGCTGGTGAACGCGATGAACGAAACCCGCGTGCGCTATCCCGACGTGCGCATCGCCGTCATCAATGGCACCCACGAGCAGCTCGTGAACAAGCTGCTGCGCGAGGAGATCGATTTCATCATAGGACTGCTCAAGAGGACGACGCACGACCTTGGGCTGGAGCAATTGCCGCTCTACAAGGAGTCGTACTGCATCGTGGCGCGGCGCGGGCATCCGCTGAGCCGCAAGCGGCGCATCGCCGTGGAAGACCTGCAGCAGTACCCCTGGATCATCCCGCCCGCCGGGTCGCCTCGCCGCCAGGCCTACGAGCATCTGTTCTCCGAGACCTCCCCGCCGCCGGCGCTGATCGAGACCTATTCCCTGTCCACCATGCGCATCACCCTGGCCGACTCCGACATGCTGACCGTGCTGAGCTGGGTGGAGGTATTGAGCGAGCGGCATTTCGGGCTGCTCGCGGCGCTGCCTTTCGAGATCTCCTGCGACGAGCCGCTGGTGGGCATCTGCACGATGCAAGGCAAGGAAATGAACGAAGTACAGCGGTATTTCGTCGACACGTTCAGGAAGAACGCGCAGGTGCTGAGCCGCAGCTGATTTTTTATGGAAGCGGCCACACATCTTATGAAGCCGTGTCCCGGCCGGCGGATAACATAGCCCGCACCTGGCCCGATGGGGCCGCCAAAGAAGAGAGCAGGACACATGCTTATCGTGGATGCGCAGGTTCATCCGTGGTCGCGGGGACAGTCGACCGGCCATCATCGCCGCGATCCCATCGACGACGACGTCATGGCCTACGAAATGGCCGAGGCCGGCGTCGACAAGGCGGTGCTGGTGCCGCCGTTGTGGGATCCGGACGGCAATGCCTATGCGCTGGACATGGCAAGCGCGGCGCCTGATAAGTTTTCCGTCATGGGGTTGCTGGATCCGGCCAGCGCCGATGCCGCCGAACGGCTCAGGCATTGGCACGACCACCCCTGCATGCGTGGCGTGCGTTTCCTGCTCAACACGCCGGACCGCCTGCGGCCCCTGCACGACGGCCTGTTCGATCCTCTGTGGCCGATCGCCGAGGAGCAAGGCATCGTCGTGGCGCTGCTCGCCCCCGGCCAATTGGCGGCGGTCAGGTCCATCGCGAGCAGGCATCCGCGGCTGAAGGTGATCGTCGATCACCTGGCCGTGCCGCGCGGCGCGGTCGGCCCCAGGGCGTTCGAGCACCTGCCCCAGTTGACGGAGCTCGCCGAGCTGCCCAACGTGTACGTCAAGGCGGCGGGCGTAGGGGACTACGCGCTGGATCCGTTTCCCTTCGCCTCGCTGCAGGCGCCGTTGAAACGGATCTTCGAGGCCTTCGGGGCGGGGCGTGTGGTCTGGGGCAGCGACCTCAGCCGCCTGCATCATCCGTATGCGCAATGCGTCGAACATTTCAAGGAGCACCTGCCTTTTCTGAACCGGCACGACCTGGCCAGGGTCATGGGGCAGAACATGCTGGAGTTGCTGGACTGGCGGTAGCAACCGGACGGCCGCCCGATACCGCTACGCCAGAGAGCGGAATTGCCGATATCTAGGAGACGAACATGAACACTGTACTGACACGCCGCCGTTTCAACGGCATGCTGGGCGCCTCGATGGCCGCCGCGACGCTTGTATCCGGCGGGGCGATCGCGGCTGCCGAGAAAATCCACATGGCGCGCGTCATCACCGGCGTGCCCGCCGGCTCGATGATCGACAACATCGCGCGCCAGGTGGCGGAACTCCTCACGCCCGGCTATGCGGCCAACAGGATGGTGGAGAACAAGACCGGGGCGGGTGGCATGCTGGCCCTGAGCTATCTGAAGACCCTGCCTGCGGACGGCAGCAATCTCTACGTGGGCGTGTCCTCGCCGATTACGGTCTATCCCGTGACCTACAAGAAGCTGCCGTACGACCCGGACAAGGACTTGATCCCCGTCGGCAGCCTCGGCGGCTTCGACCTGGCGCTGGCCGTGGGCCCCATGGTGCCGGACCACGTCAAGGACCTGAAAGGCTATTTCGATTGGTGCAAGCAGAATCCGGACAAGGCGAGCTTCGGTTCGCCGGGTGCGGGATCCATGCTCCACTTCATCGGCAGCATGACCGGGCAGGTGGCCGGCGTGGATCTCAACCACGTGCCGTATCGCGGCCCGGGCCCGGCCGTGATGAACCTGCAAGGCGGCATGGTCTCCGCCGTGGTCGTGCCGCTGCAGGACGTGCAGCCGCTGGCCGCCGAAGGCAAGATAAGGATCCTGGGCACGACCGGGGAAGAGCGCAGCCGTTTCGTGCCCCAGGTGCCGACTTTCGAAGAGCAAGGCTACGGCGAATATGCCCGCAGCGTCTGGATCGCCGTATTCGCGCCGGCCGGTACGCCCGCGGCCACGATCGACACCTTGCGGCAGACGTTGAAACAGGGTCTGGCCAGGCCCGAGGTGCAAGCCACCATGGGCCGCCAGTTGCAGAAAGTCGCCTGGGGAGAGCCCGAAGCCCTGAGGGCTGCCATCGTCCGTGAACGGGCCAGCTGGAAAAAGGCGGTCGAGGCGCTGCGGTTCACGCCGGAAAGCTGAGCGCTCGGCCGCTCGCCGTTCATGCCGCGTGCCCCCGTTCGGGGGCACCGCTTTCTTCGCTCGAATGGAGCGGCGCCGGCCGCCGCCTCCTCGCGCGCTCGCATTTCGTTGCGAATCCGGCGCCCGATTTTCACCCTATTGTCACCTGGGCTTTCTAGGCTTGCACCGCCGCGCATCTGTCGTGCCCGGCCTGTCGCATCCCTTACTTTTCCACCGCCCACCCATGCCCATACCGACCTTCGCGCGAGCCTTAGCCGTGGCGCTTGCCGTCGCTACGCTCCTGACCGCCTGTGGCAGCGATGACGATGCATCGCCGACTCCTCCTCCCGGCCCAGGGACCGAGCAGCCGTCTCCGAAGCCCGAATTGCGCTGCGCGCCTTGATGGCTACCCGACGCTTCCTACGACTCACGCACCGACATCCATGACTTCCCGCCGCCATTTTCTGCAAGCCACCACGGGCGCCGGCCTGGCCGCCGCCGTACTCGCCACCTTCCCGCCCAGCATCCGCAAGGCGCTGGCCATCCCCGCCCACAACAAGACCGGCACCATCCGGGACGTCGAGCACGTCGTGATCCTGATGCAGGAGAACCGGTCGTTCGATCATTACTTCGGCACGCTCAAGGGCGTGCGCGGTTTCGGCGACCGCTTCACCATTCCCATGATCAACGGCCGCAAGGTCTGGCAGCAGGAGCGCAGCAACGGCGGGCTGCTCACGCCCTATCACCTGGACGGCACGGCCAACAACGCGCAGCGCGTCAGCGGCACCCCGCACGACTGGGGCGACAGCCAGCTTGCCTGGGACGACGGCCGCATGAGCCAATGGGCGCGCCACAAGACCAATACGTCCATGGGCTATTTCAAGGAACAGGAAATCCCCTTCCAGTTTGCCCTGGCCAATGCGTTCACCCTCTGCGACGCCTATCATTGCTCGATGCACACGGGCACCGATGCCAACCGGTCGTTCCATCTCACCGGCACCAACGGGCCTACCGCGCAGAACGTGGCCTTCGTCACGAACGAGTGGGACGCCATTCCCGGCACGCCGGGCTCGGAGGCGATCGGCTATACCTGGAAGACCTATGCCGAACGCCTGGAAGATGCCGGCATCAGCTGGATCTGCTACCAGAACATGCCCGACGAGTGGGGCGACAACATGCTGGGCGCCTTCCGCCAGTTCCGCGCCGCCAACCTGGCGTCGGGCTTCCCCGTGTCGAGCGGCGGCGCGCCCAATGCCCCGTATTCCGACACGGGCCAGAGCCTGCCCTACCATGCGTACGATCCCGCCACGGATAATGCCCGCAACCCGTTGTACAAGGGCATCGCCAATACGCTGCCGGGCACGACGCCGGATTCCTATCTGGACGCCTTCCGCCGCGACATCCGCGAAGGCCGCCTGCCGCAGGTTTCCTGGATCAATGCGCCGTCCATCTATTGCGAACACCCCGGGCCGTCCAGTCCCGTGCAGGGCGCCTGGTTCCTCCAGGAGGTGCTGGATGCGCTTACCGCGGTGCCGGAGGTCTGGAGCAAGACGGTGCTGCTGGTCAACTTCGACGAGAACGACGGCTACTTCGACCACGTGCCGTCGCCGTCGCCGCCGTCGCGCAATGCCGACCTCTCCCTGGCGGGCAAGACCACGCTGCCGGAGGCGAGCCTGGCCTCCGAGTATTACACGCAGCCCGCGCCGGCGGGCAGCACCCGCCAGCCCGCTCCGGACGGCCGCGTCTTCGGCCCCGGGCCGCGCGTGCCGATGTACGTGATCTCGCCGTGGAGCCGTGGCGGCTGGGTCAATTCGCAGGTGTTCGACCACACTTCGGTGCTGCGCTTCCTGGAAGCGCGCTTCGGCGTGGAAGAGCCCCACATCAGCCCGTTCCGCCGCGCGGTCTGCGGCGACCTGACCAGCGCCTTCAACTTCGCCACGCCCAACGACGAAGCATTGCCTGCGCTGGGCGGCCGCAACACGCGCGCGGCCGCGGACCAGCTGCGTTCCAGCCAGCAGGCGCTGCCCGCCATGCCCTTGCCCGCCGACCTGCAGATGCCGATCCAGGCGAGCGGCACGCGCCCGTCGCGGGCCTTGCCGTACGAGCTGCATACCAGCGCGCGCTGCGGACCGGACGGCCAGGTGAAGCTGCTGTTCTCGAATACCGGCAAGCAGGGAGCGGTGTTCCACGTCTATGACCGCCATCACCTGGACCGGATCCCGCGCCGGTATACGGTGGAAGCGGGCAAGATGCTGGACGACACCTGGAACGCGGGGCTGGACAACCTGGGCCGCTATGACCTGTGGGTACTGGGCCCCAACGGCTACCATCGCCACTTCATCGGCGACACCGCGCGTATCGCTGATACCGGCGTGCAGCCCGAAATCCGCGTCTGCTATGACATCGCCAATGGGAACGTCTACGCGGAACTGATAAACGGCGGCACCAAGCCCTGCATCTTCACGGTCGAGGCCAGGGCCTACCGCGAGGACGGACCGTGGACCGTCACGGTGGCGCCCGGCGCCCAGGAGTCCCTGCACTGGGAGTTGGCCGGCAGCGGTCGCTGGTACGACTTCGAAGTCCGCTGCAGCGCCGACGCGGCTTTCCGCCGGCGTTTCGCCGGCCGCGTCGAAACGGGCGAGCATTCGGTGAGCGACCCGGCGATGGGCGAGCAGGACTGAGCCGTCCACGGACGAAAAAAATCCCCAGGACGGCCTAGGCTTTCCTGGGGATTCTGGCGCCAGACGTGGCGGTGTATGGTGG